>JGI24158J21664_10005587_pt1 | contig 16450 bp, 10 predicted proteins | sample Ectturendosymbi3_FD_21664 | JGI IMG/M metagenome (IMG submission 21664)
CTTCAGCGCTATCTCTGCATGCAGAGATAGCTATCTCTGGCAGAGATAACATCTCTGCATGCAGAGATAGCTATCTCTGCCAGAGATAATATCTCTGCATGAAGAGATAACTATCTCTGCCACAGATAACATCTCTACATGCAGAGATAGCTATCTCTGCCAGAGATAGCAGTTTTTGTGCTAAATCTGTCAGATATAATATTTTTACAAACGGCGCCCCATACAAGGTGATCATACATTCACCACAGGACCGGAGCAGGGTTGGTGTCTAACTCATTCCTTAACCAGTCAAGCAACGTAACGGCATTTGCACGGTTACAACACCCAGGCAAATGCAATCCTGGGCATCTCTCGTTTAGCCCACAATCAAATCAATATCTTGACCGGGCATTACATTATTTTTTCATTTGATTTCTTATTTCATTTCGTTCATTCTCATACCCGCTTTTCCGCTGGGAATGGTGGCGGAGGAAGTAGGCGGGTTACTCAAATGGCGGATCGCGGTCCGAATCTGGATCTTTGGATGTTGAATGCCGGACCTCACCAGGCTCTCAAAGGAGTATTCTTTAAACAAAGTTTTTTGTCACAAAATCTAGTGCTTTTAGCCGTGCTTCTCAGGCATTAACTTGGCTTCATCGCCATTTCTTTGCCTTTAGTTTTACTGTTTTTACCAGGATAGTCATTGTAATGACAAGCCATTATTAAACAATTAGGACGAAACAATTACTGTGAACCAGAATTACAAGGACAACTTATGTGTGCTCTGCAGCACTGTATAGCTAAACACGCTTTGTCGACAGTTATACAGCTAACGAGAAGTTAATAACAACGATTAAATTCGAAGATGCCGGTTTAGTGAAACGTTTGCGCATTACTATTGACACATAGCGCGCTCTCTAGCAATTCATAGATTGGCTGGAAACTGTTGGATTTTTGACTGACATAATGTCAAACCAGATGGGTAACTACGCTGTACCACCAGACCATTGGCACAGTGAAATCTCATTCTCGCGTACCTTACTACTTTGTTCGTATTTGTATAAAGTTTTAGACTTCTAATAATTCAAAAAGTGTGTATTCATTTAGAATTTATCTAACTAAAACATTCATGCTCATTAAAACAAATATTTGATCATTTAAAAATTTTCTTAAGAGGGAAAACTGGAGCTAATTGAATTCCAGGAGAACTTAGCAGTAAAACAAATGTTTTGTGATTGCACACCTGAGAATCAACTTTGGTCAAAAAAGGGATCTCTAAAACGTTTCCCTCTTCGCAAATTAGCAGTGCAAATTCTCATTATATTTGGGTCTACCGAACTGCTATGGATCTGGATTTTCAAATACGAACTTCTTAAAGAACAAGTTGTTCATCTGTATGATAAATGAAGACCTTCACCACTGCGTTTGACTCGCTAGCAGTACCTCGGAACCAAATTTCAAGGAACTGGCAAGAAGTAGAAAATACCACTAATCCCACCAGCAGAAAAATAAATAAGCTGACAACTTCTGTTGATAACCACTATCCATTTACTCGACTTTATATGTATAAATATATCATCATCTTATATTCTCATTTCATGTTTTTTTGTTAGAAAAATCCAAGACATGTTACATTTGTATGATTTTATGGGAGTGACCGAACTTCAAAATTTTTGATTTTGTAACTGAACCCTTGCTTAAAAAATTGAGTAGCCTTGCCCTAGGAGGACTCGAAATATCTCACAGTCATCAGTAATCGCAGATAGTTCTGCTGACTCCACACCAAGACGGGAGCAAGCAAGATCGGAGGTGTAGTCACTCCACCTAATCTTTAGACCACCTCTGGGTCGCTTTCCTGCGGCTTTAGCCAGCAGGACTTGACTCTATTTCCTGAGACATTCTGGACCGAACCAACGTATAATTGAGATCTCTCGATTTGGAGAAGTGACTCGACATTCAGGACTTTAAGAATTTCATAGCTGCGCAGTTTATCGCGAAGTGTCACAGCGTGAACTTTTCGCAGAAGTCCCATCTCTCCCGCTTACACTTGAGATAGCACTCTTGCAGTGATTACCCAGATTCATGACCATAGGTGAGGATCGGAACAAAGACCGATTTAAAAACTATAAACTTTGCGGTATTTACAAGCTCCGGTTTCGTGACCACATAGCGATAAAGCTCACGCAAAACCGCGTTTGCCTTACCAATCCGCAATGGCGTATCCATGCAAAATGGCGTCCATGGCAAAGTTGAAAAGTGCGCCTTTTTAGATAAAAATTTAAATACTAGACATAGAGAGAATTTTTGCAAAAATAAAACTTGAAGAAAACGTTTTAAAACAGAAAGCATGTGTTTATTTTTGCTTAAAGTTTTCAACAAATGAAATAAAAATTATCCATAAGGACCATAACATACTTCTGCACTCATTTATTTTTATTATAAAAAATATCAAAATATTGAAATCATAACGTTGTGATAATTTATACATAGTACTGGCTGACGAAATTGTAAATCTTGCAAAAAAGATAACACAAGATATTGCAACTGCAAATGACAATTTCTTTCAAAATGAAACACATTTCATTTGTATGGTACAATAAGTTATTTATTGGAAATCATGTAGTACTTGTGTTCGAAAGACACAATTCAATCAAAACATCATTATATCCAGCCTTTTCTTGTTATGACACATGCTAATTAAAACAATACCTTTCGTGTGTTTATCGAAGCAAATTCGTCTTTCATTTCATTAAAAAGTCAGTTTTCTCTGTTTCGTCCCTTTCTTTAACTCATCAAAGCTAGATCGCACAATCTGTCTTGACTCACTGAGGTTCGGAGCAGTAGCGCAGCCAGAATGAAGCTAAAGAGGCCTTTCCACCCCCACCGAATCAAACTTGCTAAGATTTTACTGGTGCTTTAAATCAATTTTCAACTGTTACAAAATAAACCGAAGGAACAGTCGGACTCAAGACGACGTTAGTGACTGACGACGTGTTTGACTGGCCCCTTCCGAACAAAATTCTTGGCTGCGCTACTGGCTCGGAGGTATGAAAGGATTAGTTTCAGTTTACTGAAAGATCGCCTACAGCTTGCAATAGATCTGCGTTCACTCCAGGCATCCGGAACGAGGCAAATCGTCCACTTATGATATGTTCCGCAGTTTGAGCTTCTCCGGAACCGCATGGCCACCAAGGATCCGGCGCCATCTTCCATCGGTGTAGTGATTCCTGGAAGGGCCCGACTCGCGTTCTGAGGTGGTTCAGCTTATTCCACGCAGAGCGGCTGATATCAAGATCTGGCTTTCCCACTCTGGGTGGTGGAAGGGAATGAGGTGGGACCCGTGACTTCTTCCACTCCTCACGCCATTGGTGTTGAGTCCACTGTGCGATGTTGCACGACTTCATACTAGCATTTTGTAATCTAGAATCTCCTCGTACAACTTCTTGCCATCTACATTTGAACTGTACACATCTCCTAAATTATCACACATGGATTTTAGTTTATCATCGTCAGGACCGTAACAAAGCCCTTAGACATTCAACAGAAAGTCAAATGTGGATATAAAAAGCTATCTCTATACAAGACTAACAAATCTTTTCCTTCATGTGTTAACATAGTTTGCTCAACTGATACGGTAACGATACCAACTGCTGATGTTTCGAGAACTCACTGAAGGTTCTTTTCGTTAGCCTATGGACCACGCATTGTGTTTAGCCTATTATCGGGCACTAGTGACCATCGAAGTAATTTCGTAAAGTCGGAGTGGGCGCAGCAGTTTAAGTAATTTGTAAATCTATGGGGTCTTAAAAACAGTTATTTGCGTAACAGTCAGAATCTCACATCCACGGACTTAACTTGTCTCAACCGGATTCTGACTAATATCCTCTTGCCTGAACTGAAACGCAGCAGCACAGACTGACTTATATTTTCTTGTAGCGTCAGAGACGGACGATGTTTTGTAGATATGGCAAGCGAGCGTCCTTGTACTATCACAAAGTCTGCCCTTGTGTTGTATCATAACATCACATTGTCATAATATTTGATGGTACTGGCGCAACACTCCCTACTTTAAATGCATCGTCAGATAAGGGCGCGGTTTTGATGCAGCTTTGCAGTTAATGGTTATATAGTATATGGGGCGCAAAATAGAGGTTCAAGCAACTGTAAATCACAAATATTAAATTTTGCCAAGCAATTTTTGCGACCCCGTCAAAGTTGCGTCTATGTCACGAGCCATGCGTGCCATACACTGGATACGCCACTGCCCACACGAGTATCAATCCCTTTGTTCCATCTTCCATCACTAGTGAATACCACCCCAAGGTTTTGAAGTTCGCCACCTGCTACACTTCCAGTGTATTACCGCTTGCAGCGTACACTGCCTTAGTTTTCTGGAGAGGAATAGTCTTTCAAGTGATAATTTTCATTCCCGCTTGCCGCACGCAGCAGAAAACCTATCAAAGGTATGTTTAAGACCCTGCTCAGAAGATACAAGCAGTACCAAATCGTCAGCAAAGGCAAATGGTTGATCCTGCAGCTTCCAAAAGCGACACCCTCGTTGACTCGGCTGTTGCTGACTATCACAAATCATGTAGAATAGACCAGGGTCTCCAAACTACGGCCCGCGGGCCAAATCCGGCCTGCGAAGCCATTTCATCCGGCCCGCGAAGTCATTTCGTCATTAATGAAAAAATAATATATTTACGAAAAATTTGTTGATTTGGTAGAATGTAACATATCCCGAAGTAATCACAGTACGTAAGATGCCCGCCCTCGAACCATAGTCAAACCCAGGAGGAGTCTAGGGGTCCATTTCCCCCGAAAATGTTCAGAACAAATAGTCATTTTGTGCTTGGAGAGGCGGTATCCCAAACGAAATAGCGTTATTCGCCTAAAGTCAAACATTTTGGTCCCTCAGAAATTTGGGCTGGCTACGCTACTGCCTCATCGAACGGTTGTTATATCTTATGTGGCCCTCTGACAAAAAAAGATTGGAGACCCTTGCAATAGACTAAGAAAGAGGAGTGGTGACAGCACATACCTATGTCGGATTCCAACGCCAACTGTGAACAATTGTGTTTTAACTCCCCCGACACGGACGCAAACTTTTGAGCAGCAATAGTGACTTGGCCAGTAAAAGGCAACCATTTCGGGGCATCTTTTTTCAAGGCACTTGGTATAGGCTACAATCGCTACACTTTTCCAAGGAGACTGAAAGACGCTCTTGTAGTTAGTGCATTCTCTCTTATCTCACTTTTTGTGCATGGGGATGATCACCCCAGTTTGCCAATCTTTCGGTGGCCACCCAAGATTCCAGGCCACATGACACACACATGAGTAAAGAACTCCTTTTCATTTCAAGAATTTGAGCATTTCAGGTGAATTTCATTGCAGCTTGAAGTGTTTTGACATATATGAAGACTTCGACAGCAGTGATGGCAGCGGTGGATCCCGAACAGGCGTTTGGGGGCCGTGGCGTAACTAGGGGGCAAGGGGGGACATCTGCCCCTGGGCGCAGCATTTATGGGGCAACTAATTGAGGTCAGAACGTTACGAAATGTCATATTTCAGAGGATGCGAAATCTCATCAAGATCACCAACGTTCGCTAAGCGAGCAGTTCCGAACCTTAGTGACGTTTTATGGTGGAACTTCTGCCTCCAGCAATCAGTGTCACATGTGGTTTGAATGAAAACTGCGTGATTTTTTGCAAAAATCACTAGATTCACATTTGGAAGTTGACGTTGTACCTAACAACTAAATGTGTTTTTGAAAATTTCAGAGGGGGAAATTCCCCGTTCCCCCCTGGTTGTGGACCCGCTGTCTAACAACACACAGGCTCGGCCTTCGCATTGATCGTAGCGAACGTTGTGTTACTAAAAGTTGTTCCTATTTCTAGGAATACCACATTTTTGTGATTGAAAACCGGGGCGCTTAAAGAGCAACGAGCCTTATCAAATAAACGTGGTTCATACCTTACTGCGCTAACAAACCAATGCGCTAAGAATCAATCCACTACTGGACCAGTTACTCGCTACATTAGGGTTGCTAGATCACTTGAAATTTTTTCAAAGATATTTTGTTTTTCAAAGAGATACGGTGGGCTACTTTCGTGCGCGTCTGCAGGGGGGCGAAACGGTCATTTGTCTCCCTGGAAATTGGGACTAAGTACCAAAAATTTTTAGAAATTCTGAAGTCGGCATCTTGATTCCGATATTGATTTAATTCTTGCAATAACACTTCATTTGCTAATGTGGCACTCACACTGCACAAGCGCCAGCTTCACTATTCTGGTGTGATGCAGTGATGAGTTAGCGCTAGTGGTTCACTCGTGTCCACTCCAGAACCGTCGCCAGAAAGTCGTCAATAGGGGGGTTTACGTTTGTGCGGGGGGGATTTGCGTTCGTACAGGAGTGGCTTGACATTCAAGTTTAACAAAAATCCACTAATTTATAGTGTTTCATATTTCAGTTTAAGGGGGGCTCGAGGCTTTGTTTGGGGCCTTAGCCCACCAAAGCCCCCCGTGGCAACGGGACCGGTCCACTCCTTTAAGTTACGATAGTTAATGCGTTTTTCGTCATGTGACTGTAGACCTCAGACATCTATTGCAGGTGATGCAGCGAGACAGTGACTGCTAATAACGGTAAGACACGTTGTTTTACACTGTGTGAGAAGCAGGAATGAATCTGTAGCAGTGCTTCCGCTTCCACAAGTTTAAAATCTAACATAATGTGAGATTGTGAGTGTGACCAGTGAATAGCTTAATCAAGATGCGCTTACTGCATGCAGGTTTCTTTTCACACAGTGTAAAATTACGTGGCTTGTTAGAAATACTTCCATGAAAGGCTTGTGGGAATACGTCTTAATCGATAAGGCTTAATTCTGACTTCTGAGCGAGTAATAAGTGCAAAGCTACAGTATATTTGCTGTGGCGAGTTTTCATATTTCATCTGCTCAATTTTTCCGCCTGCGTAGTGTTCTGATTTTAGTAAGTTCTTGTTGTCCGATAGACGTGTTAAGATACAGGTCTGTTTCTCATTGTTTAAAACATGCAGTTTTGCGAGTGTCTTACTCACTTGTTTTTTCACCGCTAATATTCATCTGGTCGTGGATTGTTCTTTAATTTTGATTTATTTGTAGAAAGTGTTCGCAAAATAGGTATCAGGCACTTTATAAAAGAAGAAGCATTTCTGATAGCCGAAGTGTAGAAAACAATTCGGACAAAAGCTTTCAGAAGTGAGTCACTTACTTTTTTCAGCATATGTTAATGACATTGGTACAAACATTAAATCTTCAATTTCTCTATTTGCTGATGATACTATACTTTTATGTTCTTCTAAAAACTCCAGTGCTTTACGTACTACGTTATCTAATGACCTACGTCAGTTGGAGATGTGGTCCGATTTGTGGAGTGTTACTTTTAATGCTGCAAAAACCGAAGTTCTTACCATTGCAAATAATCCATCTATTCATCCTCCACTACGATTCTGCAACCAAGCACTAAATGAAACTGCTTCTCACAAGCATCTAGGACTTATTTTTCATCGGTCTCTGACTTGGCATTTACACATCTCATCCCTGCATCACAGAGCAATGTCAATTAACGCGTTGAAAAAGATTAAGAACTTTCTTCCCAGGTATTCACTTCTTGTACTCTATCTTGTATATGTTTTGCTCATTCTTGATCATGGCGATATTATTTTTGATAACTGTACGACTACTGATTCTAATCTCCTTGAAAGCGTTCAAACTGCTGCAGCTAAACTTATCCTTGGTTGCCTCAGGACCACATCTCACGAGATTATTCTGAAAGAATTAGGTCTTACCCCGTTGTTTGTCCTTCGTCAGTTTCACATTCTAAAGCCTTCCGTGCCATCCTTTTTGGACCATGTCCATCGTTTCTGTCCGCCCTTGCTCCAAAGTTTTTTAAAAATCTTTCCGAGTACTCTTCACGCTTCCATACGAACGTTCAGCTACCCTCCTGTAAAACACATTCCCTACATAATTCTTTTTACATAAAGGCTCAAGACTCTGGAATTCTCTACCCACTTATCTTCATAATTTAAGTTCACGCCAATTCTGCTCCAAAGTATCCGATTTATTCCTCACCAAAAAAACTAATGCTTGGCATTTACACGGTTGCAATACTAACGCAACTGCTATCTTGTGTATGCTTCGTTTAGGACATAGTAAATTGAGCATAGATGACCATTACAATCAGAACTGTCAATGTGGTGCTATTAAGACTGAAATTCACATGCTTCTTGAGTGTCTTTCCACCTCTGCGTCACGCCAAATGTTAACCACAAATGTCTCTAAGATTCTTGTTGAGGAAAATGTGTTTTCCCGCTCTGAGTTTGCTGCACTGAATCGAGCTGAACTGGTCGAAATACTTCTTTTTGGACATCCTAAGCTGTCTAAAAATCCGTCCTTAGGCTTGTTTAAACAAACGTGTCTGTTCCTATCCAAAAATCCACCCTTTCAATATAACCTCACCGTTTAACACGTTTTCTGTTTGTGCTGTTTAATTTGTGTGTATGTGCGTCATTTTTCGTTTGTGTTAATGTTTGCGTTGCCAATGATCTCCTCAGGCTTTGGCCTGCCATCATTGGCTGTTTGTTAATAATAATAAAGTGAGTTCTATTCAAATAATACATACTAAAGTGAGAGAATCGCAAACGTAGTTGTTGATAGTTCAAGTCCATCACAGACTCAGTTGTGTGAAATTCACAATGATAACGACATTTATGCGCCAATTCAGAAAAAGCTGTAACGCATGGCAGAAAGTAGGCTACACCTTAATGCAGTTTTTTTTAAAGAAAAATGTTAGGTACCCGGTATAGAGATATAGGGACCCAATTTCTCTGATTTTAGGGACCCGATTTTAAATTCTAGGGACCCGAATCGGGTCCGCGAACGGAGATGCGAACGGAGCGCGTGTTTTCATGGAGCATTTTCTTTGTGGTGTAGACAGTGATGTAGTCAAGAGCGAGACCAACACCTGGTTAAAACTTCGAGACCGAGAATGAAACTTCATCAAAAATCCCGAGACTCGAGACTTCAAAATTTGTGCATTTTGCCGAATGTTTTTTGAAATGTCGTCATTGGTTCTAAGTTTAATTTTTTCAAATTTCTGGCATTTTTTCGACCTGTTTTGGTTGTTTCTTACTTGCAAATACAACAAAGAAAAAATCGTTGAATTATAGAAATTTTACTTTACCAGTTTTTGACAATATTCAAGGTCTCGAGACCTGTAGCCTTCGAGACCGAGACGAGACCTGAAACCTTCTAGTAGGCCGAGACTCGCAAAAATGGGTCTTGAGACGAGTCTCGAGACTCCATCGCTGAGTGTAGAAACAGTAAAGAGTTTTGTGAACGTCCATTTGCATTGCAACGTGAGCAACCTGAAAAAGATAAGCAAAATGTTGACGTTGCCCCCCACCTGGAAAAATTTCTGCGGACACGCATGGTTACTTTCACCCATTCAACAAGGTTTGACGTATAGATAATTCAGGCGAAGCTTACCATGTACGAAATTAAAAACTGAACAAAACGTATTATGACGATACAACTTGTCTTGAAAAGGCAAGTTTACTTTTAACTGCACAATTGTTTAAATATGGAACAAATCTACACATCGTTCTGTTCATTTACACTGTTTAATCTTGATTCTTGAATGTTCAATGTAATCAATAGTTCAAAAATAAACAATTTAAAAAGTATTCAATAATTTTCAAGGACACCGGAAAATATTCAAGGACAACAAGATGTTTTTCAAGAATCAAGGACAAAACCAGTTTTAATAGCAACTTCAAGGACAGTCCTTGGCACTCAAGGACAGTCCTTGGCACTCAAGGACAGTCCTTGGCACTCAAGGACGTCTGGCAACTTTACGTTACAGTGACTTAACAATTACGCTCATAGGTGTAGGAGCAGGCCAATTTTGGGGGGTGCGAAAGATTTTTGCTTGAATTTCCCCAAACTTGCCCTAAAAGTTTGCGGGCAACACTTTGGGTGAGTGTTTCCTCCCACACAGATCAACTACCTACAAAAAAGGTCTTCATGTGATCAGGCCCGTAACCAGCTTGGGACACCAGGAGGGGCGAAGAGTTTCCCGAGGGTGGCCAAGATTTTTTTAACTATGTCCAATATTTTAAAAATATGTCGAATACATTTTTCCAGAGGGGCAAAAGATTTTCTAGGGAGGATTCGCCCCCTGCGCCCCCCTGGTTACGGGCCTGCATGTAATTGTCCCCACTTCAGACACCAGTTTTTCAAAATCAAACAACGTTGGGCGGCACTTTTATCCGTATTTTCAGGTAGTTTGCCCAGAATTTCAGGTATTTTGCGAACATTTTCATAGATTTTATCCAGATTTTCACAGATTTTGCCCGGATTTTCAACGAATTAAAACTTTTGGGGGTGCGCTTGTACCCCCGCCGCCTACACCACTGATTACCTTTACATCTATCACAACGAAGCAAGAAAAAAGATTACGCGTCATTCTTCAGAAAGTTGGCTAAACATACCAACACAGCATGCTAATATTCGTGTATGGCAGTGGTTCTCAAACTTTTCTGCACGTTGACCCCCAATTACAGTATACAATTTTCTGTAGACCCGTGACCTAACCCAACAGTTACTAATAGAAGGATAGTATGTGTCAAAACAAATTTGAGTACTTTTTACTTGAAACGCATGATAAAATAATACACAATCCGAAAATATGCTTCGAACTATAGATGTAAGCATAACATAAAACAGCAATTGTTCTCCATCCTACTGCGTAGCCTGCTGCTGTACTGCCAGTCAGTGATGCCACTGGGCTCAATCGTTTCAACATCAAATTTTTCAGGCTTCAACATCACATGTCAGGCATCAACATCAAAAAGACATAAGACTGTTATTGAAATTTGCTTTATAACATGGTTCCTATATTGCATATCCACCACCGCTTCATGAAACCATCTGTTTGGCTAATTATTTCCACTTCAAGTTCTCAGTATCCGATTTTCTGCATTGGTTGGTTAGCAGTAATCACAGAGCTAAAAATTCTTTCGACCGCAGACTCTTTTGTAGATGTATTTCAAAGTCCATCGATGGATTTCGCAAGATCAATTAATTAATTTGCAACTGAAAATGCTAGATCATGCTCAAAAATAAATCCGTTCAACTTCAGCTCTGCAGAGGCAACTTATAAAGCACAATCCAACCTCGTATGTCAGAAACTTTAAATTTAAACTGAGTCAATTTCATCAAGTGATTCGAAGAGCGCATAGCTTTAACACGTGATTTGATGTGTTTGTGTCATAAACGATCACTCCTTCTGGGAGATTTGAACGATGTACTGCACTGATTCATGTCACCACTGATATTTGTCATGATCATCAGTTTTCATTAGGCAGCTTATTAGGTAAGATCTTCAAACCACGACTCGTTAAGTTGAACTTAAAGGCCGGTAACAATGCTACTTTCATCATAGAAACTGCAGCTACTTTTAAATTGAAAAGGAACTAAAACCTGGTAGTGTTAAAATGCCTCAGAGGTCTGCATTTATAGCACAAGCATTTTGTCTAACGCACTTGAAATCTCTATTTCATAAGGTTAAAAAGTAAAAAGCAAAATACAAAATTGATTTGGATCCAAGCAAATAAATAAGCTCGGCATCACTAAAATGAGAATATGTGATGTTGACAGTATGAGTCGCCTTAACATATTACGAACAAAGTTAAGGCGGCCAACGTTCTTGTCGACCTGCGCTAATAAAACAGGGTCGAGGTGGCCTGCACTTAGCTGAAGGTTAGAGTGCAGACCACCTCGACTTTTTCCAAATCAGGGGTGACGAGAATATAGTCTAGGGTGCGTTTACTGTGGTGATATTGCATTGTCAACAGAATAGGTGCAAAACTAAAATGAAAGCTGAAATGGAAGGAAATGCAGAACACGTGAGATGCATGGACAGGCTCTACCATCAGTGTATGTAAATGGTCCCAATGCCTACAAAATCGCATTTTTCATGATCACTAGTTGACATTGGGACTGTTATGCTGTTAGACCCACTGCTATGTCATTAAGGCAAACATGCTTACCAATACCAGTAAGCAGCAATATTTTTGGTACAGCTGGCTTTCCACACTTACCATGGAGCATGCTACAGTATAAGGCTAAATCGATCATTTGGAGCTAACTTCTTTGAACATTTTGTGATCTTGAGTTCGACATAGCCTACGCTATGCAAGCATTTTTATTATATGCAGACTGCATTTTTATATGCATTTCTTCCCTTTCGTTTCATTAGAGTTTCTTAGCTTATCTCATCACTTCTGATGATTTTAGCTCGAATTTCATTGATGCGTTGCACCAGATCTTGTTTACTGGCCAAGCCGCTAAATGGTTTATTTAATTGTAAGCAACTGCAAATTCTTTTTCCAAACTGTATGTCATGATAAAAAGAAATCTTACCAATGAATCATTCTATTTTTTCTAGTACAGTAGCACGCATAGAGCAACCAAGGAATTTGAACGTTCAGCCGTAAACATAAAAATGCAGAGAGCAGTACAGCAACATGCAGAGAAAAAGCAATTCACATAATCAATGTGCCCAACAATCAGTGGCATTGGTAATGTTAAAGCAAAACAGTTTGCAATTTGATAAGCAGTGACAATGATTCATGCCAATGCGATGAAACCATTTTAAAAATTGACTTTCCAGCAGAGGATACTTAGCATTCTAACAAAAGCTGCACAAATAAACTTAGGCCAGCGAATTAATTTTCTGCCATCGTAAATTATATATCATATCTGCCAATTTAGCAAACATGATTCTCTTCACCGTGGCTTTGACTAAGTTCGTTAAACTAGCACACTGCCTTCAAAATAGGCTTGAATTTCTGTTGTGTAGTACGTCTCCGTTCAATCTCGAAAATACGTACAACTGTTAATGATACAATCATTGATCACAATTGCTTCCCGGACAATAAACTTTCCCATTTCGAACAGCAAGCAGTAGCTAACACAATCAAATGACAACCTTAGACGGCCGGTAAACTTGCAAACTACTATCTTTGAAAAATGGTCAAAAATGATAAAACTTTTGCTTACATTATTAAAATTGTTTTCAACATCAAATTTGTAGCGTAAACATCAAACATCAAAAAAATTTCTGAAAACATCAAATCTGATGTTATAACATCAAAAGTGGGATCTCTGCTGCCAGTCTAACAACTGTCGAACTGCGACACACGCACTACAATATTGTTTGTGACGTAACAAACAGAACAGTTTTCATAATATCATCACAATGGATGATTTAATTAAAAAATTCGAATCGAATGTACCAGGGGTGGCCAAACCGCGGCTCTTTGGGCTTTCCGAAAAGTTGTATTTTTATTTCTACATATTGCAAAGTGTAGAAATATTGCAAAGTGGTACTGTGGTCAGTGACGGATTTACGCATAGGCCATGGCCTAGGGACCCGCGCTTTTGGGGCCCCGCGCAACTCCTTCCTATGACGACTCATTATTAACTTAAAATTAACGAAACTGTGAGGAGTCATAACTTCACAATTTACTTTGAAACGAGCGAAAATGCAAACGTCTAGTCTAGACTATCAGTACACTAACAACACAATAATATTGTTTGCTACGCAATACAAGAATTAGAATATTGCGGTGTCTGGCGGTCTTGCGTTGTTGCGAGCTTTTTGTCAGTGGAAAATTGAACATCAAATAACGAAGTACTGTGTCAAAAGTTTGATACTGAGGAACTTGGCTGGGCGCGAGAGAGATGCAGGCTGTCTGAATGAAGGTGGTTACAAGCAGTAGCGTTGCCAGCCCCAAATTTTTTTGGGAGGGCCAAATACTATGACTTAAAGCGAGCAACGGTATTTTATTTGGACATTGCCTGTCAAAGCACAAAATGACAAGATATGTTAGGAATTTACGGGGAATGGTTCCACTGCCCCCCTGGCTACGCCTGTGGTTACAAGAAAAGAATGAAAAATAAAGAACAGTACTTGCTTGATCTTCAATCTTCCAGACAAAAAGCTCGCAACAACGCAAGACAGCCAGGCACTGCAGAACACCAACGAAAAGCAATATTGTCACTTGTCAGTACTGGATGCTACTTTTGGTTGTTATCAACTAGTTACCAGATTGCCCGCAAACAGAGATTGTTTGTTGAAACTCTATACGCCTATGTTAGGTAAATCACCTAGAACAGTTTCTCGTGAGTTTTATTTGGAAAAACGTGTCTACGTTGGGCTTACTTCACATGGTTAGCTGAGAGTGTTGCGACATTACTTTGCTGTGCAAAGCTTGTTTTCATGCTGTTTACCATCGTCTAAGAGGATTGAAACGCTGTACTTTGTATTGCTTGGAAAATGACAACTTAAAAAGGCATAAGTAAACCCTGTGTCCACTGAATGTATTGTGTTTGTTTGTTCCATAAAATATGTGGTGACTATAACAAAGGAGTTTACGTACAACTCATCAGATCAACAACTAGAAAATATTTCTGAGGGCAGTAACATGGTCCTGTACGAAAATGTATACATATGAAAAATAAACCTACAAAAAACGTTAGAAATCTCGGAAATTTGACGAAGAGAACTTCTGAAGTGCAGGAAAGAGCCATAGATTCCAAGAAAAGATTGCATTGCTATTTGTTCCAGAGAAGAATATAAGAAAAGCTTGAATTTCTGTTGAAGATCTAAGGCAGTCGTAGAGCCAAAGTCGGCACAACAAAAGATAGATCTTCGAGGGATCCCTACACGTAAGAGGGGCATACCTTCACGCTTTTCAGACAAATGGCCAAATAGGTCACACCTGCGTGGGACCCCAAAAACTAAGATGGCCTAGCGCCCCACGCTACCTAAATCCGTCCCTGACTGTGGTGACTAGCGTGCCGTACAGTATTACTTTTGCAAGCCGTTACAAAAAATTATGATGTCACAGAAGCGTAGATTGCAAAAAATTCTTGTTTTTAGATTTTTATGTTGCGGTTCTTTGTAGCTTGGGTTTTACGATTTGCGGCTCATACATGGAGCAGGTTTGGCCATCCCTGGAATGTCCTTTTAAACTACTGTAGCTGAGACTTGATCAGCCCTCTTAATTCTGTTTGATTCGTTGAAAAAGGCCGTTTGCATTTCTTGCCCGATTAACAATAATTTTAAATTGGAGGCTTCATATCTCCAGTAGACCCCAGCAGTTTTTCATTGACCCCCTGGCCATTCAGTGACTCCCATTCGACCCTTGACTATTTATCGACTCTTTGGATGGTTCATTTGACCCTTGGGGGTCGATGTCGACCACTTTGAGAACCACTGGTGTAGGGTTAGGGTTATGCTGTTATGCTGGCTGACTGAATTCCTAACCTGGAATTTTTGGTTGATTGACCGGGACGCCGTGTTGTGGTTAAAAATAACCCCAACATGTTAACCTATGAAAGGCGATAATGTATGGGAAGAAAAATACTCCTCTGACGCTTTGACAAGAATAACTGTTTGGATGTACAACCAAAAGAACAAGGAGTGGCAAAGACCACTTCATGCTCAACTGAGTTCATTAGTGTTTTGCTTAATTGTACTTGTTGTGAAGAGTTGTGTTATTTGTTGAGTGTCGTAAAATATGTAATTATGCTGTAAACGTTATGTAATGCGTATGAAGACCTTAACTATCATATGGAATGCATCGCGTCGAGGCGTTGAGTCGATGCATTGCGTCGATGCATTGCGTCGATGCATTGCATCGATGCGTTGCATCTATGCATTGCATCGATGCGTTGCATTGGTGCATTGAGTCGATGCATTGCATCCTAACCACGAGTATAAAAGCAACATTTTGGTAAATTAATTTTCTCAGAATGATTCTGGCAGTTGTGTTTTGGTAGCCGAAGAGCGAACTTGGGGATGCCTGGTGATCTCGTGATCCAGGAGCGCCTTGTAGCTCTGACATCAGCCGACTTTCTAGGCACGAAAGTTTGGGCACTTAAAGTATTTGTCTCGATGTAGTCAGGGATGTATACTGTTATTATAGTCAGATGCTGTTGAATGATGCTCCGTAAAAACTGTAAGTAATGAAGTTCTGTTAGATCTTTACTTAACTTTGTACTTTGTAAATATTTTGGCATGCTAGATGTAACTAAGAAATAGCGTCCTGTCAAAATTTCCTAGATCTTTGTACTTTGACAAATTTATGTCATTTTTAAACTCAAAAAGGAAACAGAGTTCTGCCCAAATTTTTCATGATTTTGTACTTAGGAAAATCCTGGCATATGGGGGGTCCTATTGTTATGTCATGTGTTGGTGAAATGTTCATTCATAAGTGTCGTTTGTTCGATGTCCTGAGTGTAATAAACTTGTATCCCCGCTTACATGGGTACAACGGTCCTGTCACCAGCAGCTAGGGTTGGTGATATTGGCTGTTTACTTTCTTGTAGATAGTCTCCAGGGGACCTGCCTCGAGGACCCTGTCT
>JGI24158J21664_10005589_pt1 | contig 16446 bp, 5 predicted proteins | sample Ectturendosymbi3_FD_21664 | JGI IMG/M metagenome (IMG submission 21664)
GGTTTAGGTTTCGGGTTTAGGTTTCGGGTTTAGGTTTCGGGTTTAGGTTTCGGGTTTAGGTTTCGGGTTTAGGTTTCGGGTTTAGGTTTCGGGTTTATAGGTTTTAGTTTCAGGGTTTTAGGTCATGTAACAAGGTCCTTACGCTAATCCAAGTATATTATCGTTGTCACTTGACCCATCCAAGCAGTCGGATTCTCCTAATGGCAAAATAACTTCAGCAGTGCTTTTCCTTGTGATGCCAAATAGACACTTTCTTGTTACATTCTGGAAATGCCAAATAGCTATGTCTGTTTTGCCTCATGAGGTAAAAGCACTGCTGGAACTATTTTGCCTTCAGCCAGTCACATTTGGCTAAAGGCAAAAAAGCTCCAGCAGTTCTTTTGCCTCATGAGGTAAAATAAAAACGAATGATTTTACATTGGCGGATCAGGACTGGATCTGACTGATGAACTTCAAAAATTTTGCAGATCAGGACTGGATCGCATTCAATTTTATTGGATTAGGACTGGACTCGCACTGGAAAATTTCACAGTCCGCTCATCTCTGCAAGCCGAAATGAATGCCCTTAGCAGAGATGAGCACAGATCAGAACTGAAGCCAATTTTGGCCGGATCAGGACTGGATCGGACTGCAATCTTTTTGAAAATGGCAGATTAGGACTGGATCAGACTGATAAAATTTTTGTTGTATTTATGTGATTATTGTGAACATATGAAAAATTTTAGTTGTGATCTGATTTTGCACCTGCAGCAATCAGTTTAAACGGACAGGAGCTTACAAACTGATCTGTTTGGAACAATGTTAAAGCGCGCTGTACGCTCCAGATTGAGGTGAAAACCCTTCTGAGATGAGAAACGAGAGTGTAAAACGCGTGTGGCGCATAAAATTGTAGGCTACTGTATCGAAGCAGCACTTGCCCTGACTAAATGCTATCCTCTCTAGTGATGACGTTGGGCTAGCAAGCTATGTTGTTTGTTCAGCTTAGTATATTAGTTTTAGGTTGGGCTTAGTGTCATTGCTGAACGCGATTCAGTTATGAGCAGGTGCAGAAAAAAACACTTACACCCACCTGTACTGGGCTGTAGGTAAAATTGCAGTTTACCAATGGTTCTAGTGAATAATATTCTCCAATGTTCTACTGAAGAAACAGAATTAAGTTTTTATCTTGAAGTTTAAACATCAAAAAATGGCATAATTAATGATGTCTTGGTGACATTCTCTCACCCTCAGGTTATGGTTAGCTAAAGCTTTGAATTATTCAGGGGATATTTGTCCACAAACCTGCAATACTTGAGCCCAATGTATCATAGTCTATCACGACAGGTGTTGCTTGGTTGATACATCCCTGCTATAATTACTGAACATAAAATTTTACAAACCTTTGTTGTTGCAGCCATGAAAGGTACTGGTGATGATGTTATATGCTGTAGCATTTAGACCTGTTGAAGCCAAAATTTTCTGCTGTGCCATTACTAACAAAATAACTGTTTCTTAAATGCACTACAAGTTTTGAATTTTCTGGTTGAGTCATGAAATTGTCACATATATATGAAACAATTGTACAATCATGCCTTCTATTTGGGTTTGAACTTTCAACTCATTGGCACCATACATGAAAATGCAAGGTTCAGCCTGTTGCTGTACGATATGTTAAATATGTAGTTTTTTCATGCTTTGAAAAAACATTAACTGTATCTTGAACACTTGATTGATGTGAGCAGCCCTCTTGAAAAACTTCCTTGTGAAAATTTGTTGTCAGGGAACAGTTTTGGATATTACCCTAAAACTATTTCAGAAGAATGAAATTACTCCACATTTACTCAATAACCAAAATAATACAAGAGAAATGTACACTCATCTGTTTGCCATCTGTTTTTAACAATTTATTCACAAAGTTGGACAATATGTACATTCATATAATACTAGACAAAAAACATCAAGAATATATAGTTCCCAGGAAAAGAATGGTAACTGGACAAAATCTCTTGCTTATATAGGAGTTAGTTTTAGTTTTAAGAAACTTTCTATCAAAATTTAAAACTACAACCTTTCTATATTTTGAAAAGGAAATGCAAGTTACACTTCCTAAGCCAATATTAGCCTGTGTCAATTGTATGCTACCTTTAGTATTCCTCATAATCATAATAAACCTTACTTATCGTGCAAACCTCAGACCTCATTAATTTAACGCTATCTTACCATTAGGCTAGCGAGGGACTTAACTAGAAAACCAACTGGTTATATTAGGTACCCCAGAAAGATGCAACTATAATTTTGATCATGTTTCTATTCTATGAGTTTGCTTGTTTGTTTATTTGTGAGTTTTATTTTGCTTATGTGTGTGTTTCCAAAATGAAAAAGAATGAATGAAAAGAATCATCTCAAGTGTACTAGGCTTAGTAATGACATGTTTATTTAAGGCTTAGTAATGACATGTTTGTTTAAGGCTTAGTAATGACACGTTTATTTAAGGCTTAGTAATGACATGTTTATTGAAGGCTTAGCTTTTACAGATGTTTATGACTGTTCATGACAGGGATCTCAAAAATTCAACCTACAATGTTTTTTGGTAATTTTCAAACAATTACGATTTAAGTTAAAAGTAGCGTTTTTTTGGCAAGAGCAGCAAAAGCACTGTTGAATGTATTTGCTGTTCAAACCCATTCAGAACCATATCCACTTTTCTCCAAATATAAAACTAAGTTCGTGATACTAGCATGATGGCAAAAATAGTCAAGGGGGTGTGTCTATGGCTGCTGTGTAAGTACTTGTCGGTTCGGCTCTCACCATTGCTGCTGTAGCTTTTACTGGAGGTGACACTTTTAATAGGAGTGCATTCTATGTACATGTTGGAAAAGTTTCTTTAACTTTTAGGGTGTATGGTTTAGGTTTAGCATTAGGTTTACAGTTTAGGGCAGGGGTCTCAAACATGTGGGCCACATGTCCACACACCAGGGCGTTTTGTGCGGCCCGCGATGCTTTGTAGAAAGTTTCAAATTATTAACATTCATGTTAATTATTTTATTCATAAGTGTTTGAAAGTGCTCGGCTAGCAAGTGAACAAGTTCCTTCTAAACAAACGCAGAGAAGGCTAGGAATGATTTTCCTATAACTCATGATACCTTTCGCAGGAAATAAGATGTTAAAGCTGTTTCCAGTAAGATTCAGCTACCCCCATTGTTGTGTTATTGTCATAATACGGGCTGTAGCCCTCGGGTTACTTGATAANTCCCCATTTGGCCCCTCGGAGCAATTTGAGTTTGAGACCCCTGGNTTGAGGTTTAGGTGTAAGGTNTAGCTTTAGGGTTTAGGATTAGGGTTTGAGGTTTGGTTTAGGCCAGGGTGTAAGGTGCAGGATTTAAGGTTTAGGGTATAATGTTCAGGGTTTATGGTTCAGGTTTAGGGTTTTGCTTTTGGGTTTAGGTTTAAGATGTAGCGTTTACGTTTGCAGTAGGGTTTAGTTTTTGGGTTTACGTTTAGAGTTTAGGTTTGTGATTTTACATATATAATTTCACACAGACGACATGTTTATCCAAGCGTATCGTTCTTCTCACATGACCATTTCTGATGGCAAAATTTAATCTGCCTTTAACTTGTTCATTTGTGTTTAAAGTGCTTGGCAAATGAGTGAAAAAGTTACTTTTAGTACAGAGACGGTTGAAAACGATTTGCCTACAACTTACACACCTTTTGCAAGAAGTAACATGTAAAAGCTGTTTGCAGAAAGTTTAACCATTGCATTCATTGTTTCAGCATCATGATGTAGCCCTCAGGTTGCTTTAGAAGTCCTCCTTTGACTCATGAAGCAATTTGAATTTGAGACCTCTGGTTTGTGACATCTTCTTCCATATGTTTCTGATTTCACAATGCCTATTTTGTCATCAGCGGCAAAATCTCTGTTTTGCCATTAGCCGAACTGGATTGGTTGAACTGGTTGCTTGACAAGGATGATACCCTTGGATTAGCGTATCGTCGTTGTCACATGATAACCCAAATCAAAATTGTAAGACCGTGTGTAAGTTTCAAAACTTTATAAAAAAAACAGGTTCCCACTCAGCCAGGTTAACTGTACTGCTAGTCTCATAAACTCATCGTTGTGTGTGGGAAAATTTGGACATGCTTCAAATGGTAAAATAACCCCAGCCAAACTTTTGTCGATGGAAGCAAAATAAACACTACCTTTTAATTTTGTGAGAAACTCCAAACAACACCTTTTAAATTTTACGTAATATAGGGTAATTCATCCCAGTTTTCTGACATCTTGTGCAAGTAATGTGACATGTACTGAAAGTTGTCACAGAATATATTACAGTTAAATAAATATTTAACAGTTCACCATAGGTGGTATGTTTATTCGCAACCTGTTGGTTATTTTATAAACAGCACATACAATGCTGATAATGTATTTTTGAGCAGATTGATGTGCTTTTTGTTTAAAGGTAAATGTGTTGAAACTAGTTCCAACCAATTTTCATTGACATTTTAAACTGTTGGTGATAGTTATGGCAACTGTGCAATCACAACGTTATTCTGCATCAAACATACAGTAAGCTATCTGGGCTAAGCTCAGTTAATGCCTATGTAGCGGCATTGAAATCTTTATAGATGTTACGTTTGTTAAGACAAACTTTCGACGTAATATGTATGTGTGGCTCAAAGGACCAGATCAATTTCTTTCAAATCGCTGTAATTGGGTTTTCATCTGACAAGATTTCCATGTTTTGTTTCTTTCTAAAGTTTCTGCTTCAAAAGTTTTGGTAAAATAACCAAAAATTAGGTAAATCAATATTTTTGGGTAGTTTCTAACCAAATCAATTTTTTTGGTTGTAATGTTTGAACCAGACACATTGGAATATTGATCAAAGGCTCAACAGACTTGGACTTTAGCATATTTTCCAGTAAAAACTTCAGCGAAACACTTCCCTTTTGTGATTAGGATCTAGGGCCTGATAACCTCAGCCAAAAAGGCTTAGAACTTATCAATTTATAACGTCGCCCTCAAAAAACGTGAATACGAAAACTTAATTTTTTTGTCATTGCAAACTAGAAGACTCAGTCTTTTGAGGGTTTGAACAGCTCTTTAGCACAATCAACTGGTGAGGTGTGCAGTTCCAAATATGCACGAGAATGCGGGATTTACAGGTGAAACGACCCAGCAGCAAAGGTATTATTTGAGTTTTAGATGGAGTTTGTTTAGTTGTAGTGGTTTGCTATAATGGGTCATGGTACAAGAAAAGATTGAAAACCATTGCCAAAGTTGGTAACTAATCCTGGCCACAGTGCCAAATGCAGCAGTTTTAATCAGGGTTATTCTTTAATAGAAATAAAAAAAATATTATTTAATAGATGAATTCAAAGCTTTAACTCATGCCTTTAGCGACCATAAGAAAATGCTCATTTCCAAAACAATTTTAGCTCGCTTCTTTACCATTATTGATAGCCAAACTTAATTTACGTTATGCTGAGGATTCGGAAAATGTACCCATGAATCTTCAACCTTGGGTAGAACACTGGTCAGTACACACCTGCAGAGTCAATAACGTAACCTATCGCACAACGTGGTTATGTTTTGGTGTCAAAAGATAAAATCTTATAGTTTACCCACACGACAACCTCTTCTAAACAAATGGTGATTAATCCAGTTACCTATTCTGGTTCTCAACTTGAGCACATAGTGCAATAGTCCATCCGTCAAAAGGTCGGTTCTGTGTTTCGGTTTAATTTCCTTCGTAATTTTGCTGAATTTACGGAGATAAGACCATAGTCTTTCTGCAGTTTCACCCTCTGTCAATCCGTAACCCTCTAAACATATTGTGCTGTAGTTCATGTACACAGTACACAAATAACATGAATAACACCCTTGCAATCCTTTGAGTAACTCATAATACATCACTACAAAAAGAAGTATTCATCTAAATTCCCAACAGCAAACATCATCCGCCATGAAAAGACAAGCTCAGTGGTGTCCGGTTAGCAAATTAATTTGCTTAGTTAAAGGACACACCATACCTGGCAGAAGAGTTGATGAACATACGCGTGAAACTGTGGCACAGCCAGTGTTATTTGGCTAAGAACTTGCAGTGTCTCAGGAGCCTTTGCCTAAAGGATCGTAAAGGTTATTTCAGCAAGTGGATCAAAAATGAGGGAGCTAGATTGTGTGAAAACAGCGACGCACCAATGAAAGACGCTCATGAAGTTTTCAGGCGATGTCGTAGAAAATTTTGACATTTGCGTTTCTATTTGTCTACAGGATATGTTTTATGATAAAAACAGAGCATCCCAAACTGCAATAACGTTGTAAAGGATGCGACTATGTAGTTTTGAGTGATGGTGGGTCGCACCATTCATCTACCAATATTGAAAAACAGCAAACCATTCCGTTCACCGTGCTTCATGTTTACAAAGCAGTATGGAAATTCGTGTTTGCAGCATGCTCCAAAAAGTCCTGTCACATCCAACTTGGTTGTTTTTTTCTTTGACCGTATTGAGGAACCAGCCATGACGTCGCTGCACTGCTGTGAAAAAAAAATACATTAACATTTGATGATTCGATGGAAAGCAGCACAGAAATCTGTTGCGTATTGCAGAATCTTATGAAAAACGATAGATAACACCATGACTCATAAACATGATACAAATAGCATCAACACACCCATTACAGCATGTCCTCATGAACTGACAACGCATAAAGCAGTTTACCTTACAAGTCTTTGCGTTTTACCTTGCTTGACTTGGTGGAATAGGAATTCTCTTCAAGAAACTGCTGTTTTGAGGTCGTCAATAAAATATGTTTCATTGTGGCGAGTACTAGTGCTTTGCATACCAGATGATTTCTTCTCCACTAGGCCGATATTCCCATCCAAGCAGAACATGTCTTTGTAAGATGGATCCTATCCACAAACTTAAAGTGGTTTGCTCACCATCTTGGCAAGCAATCTTCAGCTTACCCCTTCACAAACCGGACAATTTGTACCATTATCTAAACCATCAGCAGAGTCAGAATTCAAAAACTGAAGCTTGTGGACATGATAACGGTATGCTTCTAATGTTTCATTTAACAGGATTCTGGATAGATCTGTTATCTGAAAAACAATACATCAACCCTTCAAAATAGGAAAATGCCATCACACAATCCGGGGCATAATAAGGGGGGTAAGAGGGCATAATTACCTGGGTACTGAATCACTATGGAGGTGCCAAATGACTACAGGGTGCACCAAAAAGTCATAACAATGTCACAAGTAATTCTTCAATAGAGTACATTTGCTTCCAAAAACCTCAAGTTCAAACATGGGAGCATCAAATTTGCTTCTTGCCCCGGACTCGGGCGCCATCTAACCTTGTTACGCCCCTGCACACAATGATATACTTCACCAGTGTATTTACCCACAACACAGCAATGACTTCCTCAATGAATGACATTTGCAGTTAATGCACTTTAGCAATGCAGTGATTATAACATTGCAAAAACTCACAATAGTTCTGGTTTCGGGGAATATGCTCATAGTGCAATGACAATGCATTACAAAATCCCGCCGTTGACACTTGCTATTCCAGACTAAGGATCCGCATCCATTCCATAAATTTAAGCTGATCGCTACTTTGGGCCTGACAGGTGAAGCCGGCCTGAGTAGGTGTCGATATAAAGTTTTACACTCACTCTCACAGCTGCAGAACTGCACATTCACTCTGTGTTGGTAACCTGCAACATTGAGCAAGGAAGTTAACATTCCTTTGCTATGACTTGCAAAATATATTGTATATCTACTTCAGATGGATTTCTATTTTACAAAATAGCTCTTGCATCAAGGATGGTGATTACCTTTAAATACACTGTTTTGCATAGTTAGAAGTGGCCATCTTTTCTTTTCAAAACAGGTGAGTCCAAAAGTCCAATTTTCACATACATCCCATTCTAGGAAATAATATTGCAGTGAAACATTAAATGGTTAAAACACACTTTGTACATCTTAGACAAAGTAACCCCTAAGCTGTATGTTTCTACATATTTACCTTCCATACTTCTGGCTTGTGATAAATAGCATTGTCATGAGCTGATTTCCAACAAGAGACACACAAAGTATCATTGCTATTACGTCTCTTTCGGTCCATATTGAATCCAAAAGAACACATTTAGATGCAGCGGTTTTTCAGTTCATGGTTTCACTTCCTAACTGCATCAAGGACGATATTCACAAGTCTAGCTTGCTTGATCTCCCTAATAAACTTCTGACAACTATCAAAACACAACTTCGAATAACAACACACTATTATTTTAAGTGAAGTCATTTTTTATTAAAGAAAAGCATTTATAAATTATAAACGTTAAAAGTCACCAATTATGCAATGCATGAAATCAATCGGACTCTCTCGAACCAAGCTCACAGACACAATTCAATTTCTAGGACCCTCGTTACAACCAGCAAGAATATTTTTTATACTGAAAGTACTCTCTAACTTTAAAACCTATTGTTACATTAACTCATCGTCAAATGAATGACTTACAGTTGTGAATCATGTTTTTGGATAAGTCTGATCGTGACTAACGTTTCCAGTGTGTAGAGTTTCGTTTATCAAAAAATCCTTAGTCAGTTTCCGAAGTTACTGTCACGATTTCAACGCCTTTCGTTTTCCAGCGTTACAAAATTTTTAATGTAAACAAAGTTAGTTTTTGTGGGACACTTTTTGCAACAATATCTTTGCTTTTCCTTTTGAAGTGGCGTAATTTCGTTCGGACAAGCCAATTTTTTTGTTTTTGGTGTCAGAAATTAATTCGGACAATGCCAATTTATTATTGAGAGTGACAAGGTTTTAGCCAGACATGGCACTCGTGTTTGACTTAAAACAAGTTTTTCTAAGTGACTCTGTTTTCAGTCAGAAACTCAAGCTGAAGAGAGTCGTCGTGCAATACATACTAGTCTCAACAGCACTCACAACCAATCCGTCGAGCTAGGAAAGGCTGCAAGGCAGACTTTCGTTTTACTTCTGCAGCAAAACCAAAGTGGTTTAAACTACCGAAGGAGCTCAATCGTCAAAGTAGACAAACGATCTGATCTGGTCTGCGAGAATCAGCCTATTTATACTAAAGTTCTACTGGAAAGTCCCTAAAGGTGTTTGCACTTCCTGTACGTAGTTCTACGTAGGTAATGGTGCGTCATAATGCTAGGTAACGCCGCCATCTTGAAACGTCATTTTGCTTAGCAACGCCGCCATTGATTGTCTGGCGTGTCACATGATTAGGTCGTAACAGGAAGTGAGAGTAAGAGTGTTATCTGAACGTGATCAGAGTGAGAGCAGAATGAAGTTTTGTTCATGTTCAGTGAGTAGTTCATGCTTGCTTCTTGTTGCTTGGCCTGTTTCAATGTTCACCAGTATTTCTTTGTCTGTTCAGTGCTGGCAGTGAATCCAGTCTTCTTGATTGTTGAGTATTGTTTTGTTTTGTAATACTTTATTTTAGATGTAGTAGACTTTATGTCTACTACATTGCTACCACAATCACGACAATGAATTATTTTGTCTGAAATAACTGTTTGACAAATTGTGCAGATGTTGCCTACAGGAGAAAAACCTTCAACAGCTGTCTCAAGAAGGATGATTTCTATGTTTTTCCATCTTTCACCTAGCAGTGATCGACTAGCTTCATATGAATGTAAACCGGAAAATGATCCAGTGTGAGCATTGCATCTGGTGAAGATATCCCCTCTGACACACTGCCTCCATTTCGATGCCTAGATAACAAAGCACTTTGAAATCAATTAACAAAAGAAAGCTGCTTTCTTTTGCGTTGACCAACAACATGGTACTTAAACAAGTTTGAAGTTCTTTTTCGACGAAGTACCTGAAACAGAAATGTTCAACCCATCCACCGAGAGAGACCGGTTGCGACCCAGCACCCCCTGCGCAACTGTGTTGATCATCTAGCAGCTCCTTCCCACATATATGCACCACCACGAGTTTAAACTGGACAGTAACAAAACTAATTTAACTGCTGAGGGGCATCGACTCGACAACCTTCCAGTTTCTTCAATGCCCTGGCGTCCTTGCACTAATTTGTGTTTTTTGTGGCTGAATATTAATTATCGCCAAATAAAATCAACTCAATACGCAATGTTTAAGTAGGTAACACTGCATCAACCGACGTATTTACCTTCCTCTTTTTGTCACCTCCCAGCTCGAAGTGCTTACATCTCTTGATGGGCAGCTGCTTCCGGGACTTGCACTCTGTGCATTCCATCCGCAAAACAATCTTTTTCGTAGTTTTTGCCTGTTGAATGATATCATATCAAAACTGGCTTGGAAAAGTACAAAAGTATACCGCCAGCTTTGTGTTTTACCAAAGTGACTAAACAGGTCAATTGTATTTACTGTCTTAAGCTGTCAATATAGGGTAGGAAAACCTGTAGCAAAACAAGCTGGAAAAAACAAGAAGATTGCCTAATGAATGCAGGGCAGTTCGTATTTTTATTATATCTGTCTAGTGCCAGACAAAAAATATTCAGTGCAAAATATCTAATGTTTCGGTTATCCCAACATATGGTTAAGTGCAGGCTGCTAACTCTTTCAAGAATGTTGCACCATATGAGTTATGGACAGGGCTACCATCGATCTGGAACCATAAGTAAGGACGGCTGAGCAAAATTTGATTTCTTATCTAAAAAGAAAACAATTGTTTCTGTTTGCACTACTAACATCAGATCATAAGTTTATCTATTATTTCCAGGAATTTTCTTCAACAATGTCTTATTCTCGACTTCCTTCTTGAAATCGTCACGGAAAACGTTTGTTTCTCTTGCCTATTTCTTGAATTAATTAAATGCTGAACCTTTGCTACAGAAACAGCTTTCATAGGAATCCTAGCCAGAGTAGACAGCTTACAGTGCTAACAATGCCTGATAGTGCGTTACATCTCTGTGCTGCAAAATTATACTACTTTTATCATGTCACAAAACATTGATTGCAAAATGTTTGCGAGGACATACTAATGGTTTTTATGTCTATCAGATATTACTTGTATTTAAAAGTGTTGAAAACTAGAAAAAATAAGGACGCAAGTCACAAATAAGGACATTTCTTAGAAATAAGGACAGTAATGTTTTCTAAGATCTAAGATATAGTACTGCAAAATAAGGACCAATCTTAGAAATAAGGACAGTATAGCAGCCCTGGTTATTGAGCAAGCCACCAACCATTTCCCAAAAAAAGGATTTTTACATAGGCATGTGGCAATAAACATGCATGTTCTCACACTGGAATGGTGAAACGTTACACGGCAGCTGCTGTAGTGGCAGCAATCATTCAGCCTTTCGGTGTATTTAGCAGCAATGTAAATGCAACATTAGCATAAACGGTTTTACAATTCCTGGAAAAAGGGCAATTTTACAGACAAAGATCAGGTCCAAGGAAAACACTATTACCTATGGAATACTTGCAGGTGTTTGCTGTGTTTTCTTCCTTAGTCATATTTACCCGACTTTTAATTCTTATTGCTGTTTCATGCAAAAATGGAGTACCAACTACAGAAGTCACCAGTATGCATCAGTTTTTCACATACAACTATGTTTGCCGAACAAGGTTCATGAAATTTAAGGGAAACATCTACCAGAAAATGAGAAATCTTCCAGAAATAGGGATGAAGCTGGATACTTTATTTTAGCTGTGTGGTGTGCTCAAACTACTGGCAATGAATCAACAATGGAGGTCTCATCCTTGCCCTTCTCTGCAACCTTACATGCAAGGCTACCATAAATCTAGAAACAAAAATAAGGACCACCGGGGAATGTCATCTGCCTACCCAAAACAATTTTCACTGAAATCATTTGTTTGTGAATGACAAACGTCTATACCACTGAAAGCATTTTCCCCATGTGTATACCCAAACTGCATTGCTTAATTTAAAAATATTCCAATCTTTTAAAACCTGATATTAAATTTTGCATTTGTATTCAGAAGCAGTAAACTCAAAACATTATGTTAACTGCAATTGTTTCCTTACCCAATACCAAAATGTTGTTTGGCACTGTTAATATTTAGAAAAACCAATACTGATGTGCAGACTCTTGTTTTAGAACCCCTTAGACTGATTTATTGAAATGATTGCAAAGACACATGTAAAGACCATAGAATCTGCAATGATTGCTGATAAATTGGAATGATTGATGTTTGCTCACCAATGCAATTGCAATGCATTATATGTTCATGTTTTATTGTAAATTCTGCAGCAGGTACTGATATCTGGCAATAATTGTTCTTGGGAAAAAACACGCAACCAAAGATCATGAAATGCGTTTCACTACAGAATTATACTATGTAACTCATCCCAACACATCTGAAACCCCACAGCATTCTGGTATACATTTGCAGTGATCACTGATGCAACTGAACAAAGCATTACATCGGTAGAGTACTGTAGCAATCTTATTTAATTTAACACCAGTCCCAAATAATTCTCATAGATTCTCCCTTTGAAAAGGTTTTTAATAGAACAAAATTTCACAGAGCATCAAAGATGTGTAAAAACTTGAGATACTTTGCTGTAATTAAAAATGAGGAACATCATGGTCCCACAAAGTCCATACAAGGTCCTAAAAAGCTAACACTCGGTTCAACATTTTTGATAACTCCGTGAAGGTAACTGATTCTTGAAGAACATTAGTGTTAGAAGTGTGCTCTACAAATTTAAAACAAAATGCATGTAAACGAGTTTATTTTATATCACATGTGGAACATTCTACTACACATGAACAACCCAAGTCAATGCTGTTTTCCATACAAACCTTGAGAAATTGCAAATAAAATAAAAACCTTTGATTTCACATCATGGATTATGATTGTAAATTTTTAGTTGTAATGCCCAAGACTATTTTGCTGCCACCTTTTTAGTGCAACAACTGATTTTTGGCAAATCTGATGGCAGGAAATTAAAGTAACATCCATAACTTGTAAAACAACATCAGCAACCATAGCAACCCACCTTTTTATGGAAAACAGGTTTTGTTTGTCCACCATACCCAGATTGTTTTCTATCATAACGACGCTTTCCCTGTGCATAAAGAGATGCTTTTCCTGCTTTATATTGAGTCACTTTGTGCAGCGTGTGCTTTTTGCAGTTCTTGTGACTGCAATAAGTCCGCCTTGTTTTCGGCACATTCACCTGTAAAAAAAACAGGATTAGTGTAAAATGATTGACCAGTATGAACAAACAATACTGATAAAACTGCATGAAATAATGGTAAAAAACTCTCAGGAAAGAGAGGAGTGGATTTTCCTCTACCAACAGGACAAACACAGACTATGTGGCAAACAAAACAGCATTGGAAATTCCCAAGTCAGAACATGTTTGAAATTAAAGTAGCAGTGAGTTACACCCATTTAACATACACTGCTGATCTCCAGCCCCATGTTTACACAGTTAAATTACAGGAGCACGAAACTAGTTGCAAGAACAATTTCAAGCAGATCACAAGATCAGATGCCTAGAAAAGATTTTTATTTTATGAATGGTGCACAAGCGCAGTCCAACTCCCTAATAGGTGAAGGGTAATTGCTGACTTAATTCAATGGATCTAACTTAACCAAAGCAATGAATGCAGTTAAACCTCATTTCGCTGACAAACATCCACTTTTTGTTGCAATTGAGTGGTGAGCAAACAACTGTTTGTAAGTTGAATGTTCAATATAGGCAAAATGCAGTATGAGTGTATCTTTAAAAGTAAGGTTAAGTTAAAGATAAGATAATTAGACCTATTTTGGCTAGTTTTTTTTTTGAGACATTTCAGTCATTTGTCTTGCAAGAGTATTAAAACTCACAGAACAGTAATCACTAGCCTACCTTTTTCAGTCAATTCAAAAAAATTTTGGTATATGACTGAAAAAAGAACCTAGTATTGTGGTACAGGTGACCCAGCTTTGCAACTTCCTTTGTATTCAGAACTTTTTGAAGTTAAATCTACTGACAAAATTAACCACTTGCCCCATGGAGTACAATTGTGGTGAAGGTTTGCCACTCTTATAGCAACTTATGGTATTAAGAGAACCCAGCCAAAAGCTGCATAATTACTGATATGGAGTAAATTGAAAAAAAAGTAATAAATCAATCCTTTAATTAGATAATTTATTTGTTTTTAGGCCACAACTTTGAACGAAAAACTCTAGAAAATCGATCAAAGGCTGAAAATACTCGAATTCTAGATTCTAGACTAGTTTTTAAAAAGGAAGTGACTACAGATACGCCTGGCCTGACGCAATGCAAATAAAAGGGTCAGTTTGTCATTCAAACAGTGTGGATCTCGTAGCCTAAGGGTTATGTGTTACGGCTGCTATGCCAATGGTTTTCAGTTTGACTCTCACCTTGCCGACTTCACTTTTTTTTCTTTACTTTTTATCAGGCTTACCTCTACAGGTTAGTGTTAGGTTAGCTTAGCTTTAGCTTAGCATTAGCTAGGTTAGGGTCAGGTTAGCTTTAGCTTAGGTTAGGGTTAGGTTATGGCTACTCTTAGGGTTAGGTATAATGTAGTGTTGTTTATTTTTTACGTTTAGTTTGTTTCTACCAAGCCTACTGTACTTTCGTCGTGCATTACTGTTACGTTACAAGTGGCGTATGACTAAGTTTTCAAATTTCAAGATCCACAGGCATATCTAAGCCACTGTCTTTTGAAAAAACTTCAGAGAAATACTTCCATCTAGCAGCCGGGCCCAGGGCCAAGTAACCTTAGCCAAAATGACCCCAAACCTACCACAATTATGATGGCACACAAAAAAAACAATACCAAATTTTTTTTCATTGCATTTTAGAAGACTTACCCATCTTTTGAGGGTTTGACCAGCTGTCCAGCACAATCAACTGGCAAGTTATAAAGTGGCATAAAAATTGCAGCTAACGCAAGATTTCTAGGTACGATATATTTGTACACCAGCAGTTAATGTGTTAACAATGCTTGTTTTGCCAACAACTTTCCCTTATTCTTAAATGTACTAGCAAGCTTGTTTTGTTGTAACAAGTGAAATTATTATTTTTAGCAATGCAGAAGAATGTGGCAGAACCACAAAGTTGGTCATTAACACCTTTGCTGCCAGTAGTTTTCAGTGAAAAATAGGATTCCAGGGTGTCTTAGCAACTTCGTAACTTCACTTGCCAGGCGATGTTCTAGAAAAGCTGTTCAAACCCTCAAAAGTCTCGGCAAATCTTAAGAGTCTGCACTGAAAACAAGCTTTTAGTTTTGGGTTTCGTTTTTTTGGGGTGAGGTCGAAAGTGGAGTAGTTTCAAGCTATCTTGGCCCACTTCATCTGGCCTGCAGCAACCCAGGACTTCAAAGCAAGTTCTGTATCAGCGGCCCAGCTTACAATTTACATCTACATCTCATCAATTGTTGAAAAGCGAATACAGTTGACAAGCACAGCACATAGCACAGAGGTTCAAATCATCAATTCAGACCATCTACTTTGGCTGATTTCAACAGATAAATGAAAATGACATAAAATATTCAACTGCCCTACCATGATTATCAGTCAGTCGATGGAATAAGGGAAACCACCAGTGTTTGCTGCACTGATGTTGAAATGGCTGGAGGGCGCTAAAGCTTCAATTTTTGTTCATAACATCGCATACAAGCAAAACCAGCCGTAAATCCAGTAATAGCGTGACTCGAGTCAATGACTCGACTCGCGTCACAACTTTCCGTGACTCGACTGGGGTCACATTGAGAAACGATGGTTACTCGACTAGAGTCATGTTTTTTACCGATTGACTCGACTCGAGTCAGAGTCACTTTTACAAAATCTCCAAATATCTGATTGACAAAACAAACCCAGTTCGTTTACACACAAGAAATTAGATTTTTTTACTTCAGTGATGATCAATATTGGCGTAAGTGTTCTGTTTCAATTGTGTTTCCTATGGTTGTATGCTACATTTTAGGTATCCAGTGCTCCACCTAACATGCAGGTGGAGCTGAGACTTTGCTTGTCACTGAGGAAGCAGCAGGGAAGAAAATATTATAAACACATTATCATGGTTTAATAATATTAATAATTATTTATTGCAGACACGTGATCCATATCGTAGGCACAGTAAACAACGCATGATGTAGCATTTGTATTTGCATGTAGTATCTGCATTTTGTGATCATGGCAGTCGGCCTAATACTTTTACTTTGAGTCTGTTACAGCCAGTGACATTAGTTGTTGCGGAACTTTGTTTAACGCGACTATTACGGTTCAAGACATTTGACACAAGATACACGGTTTACACGAAGCAGCGCGACCCTCATCGCCCAAGCTGCTACACAAAATACAGTGGTACAACAAGTGGTGGGTTTAGGGTTGGGGGGGCCCGAGGCAAGACTAAAAAGGGGGGCCCTCTGATGATGTCATCATAATCAGCCAACCGTGATAATCACGTTTGATTTGCCTAAGATACAGTCACCCAAGGATATGTTCCTCAGACTACGG
>JGI24158J21664_10005590_pt1 | contig 16445 bp, 12 predicted proteins | sample Ectturendosymbi3_FD_21664 | JGI IMG/M metagenome (IMG submission 21664)
TTCAATGTACCCTGAAAGTCTACTCGGCATATAAGTCGACCCTGATATTTAAACAAAAATTTTAGGGGTCAAAAATTCGACTTATACCCCGGAAAATACGGCATTTTATAGTGAAAAAGAAGAAAATGAGGAATGACAGGAAGTAATTAAAGGCATTATTTTGTCATGTGTTTGAAATTCCAACCTCTGCGACGCCCACACCTCGTTTTTTACGCACACGGTCCAATGCAACTTAATAATTTAAGTCACATGCTTTGTTGGTGTTGTGCAGATCAGAAGCAGTGGTCGAATACGTGTTTGGTGGTTCGAGGCTGAAGCTGTACCTGCCGCGGGAAACCTGCCTCATCACTTTCCTGCTTGCAGGTATATGTGGTTACTTGAATTGAAACTGTTGGTTTTTGTTCGGATTGTTCGTGGAGGTCGGACGAACAGCGATAGTGACCGCAGTTATATCGGGTTTTCGCTGGATTTAAAACAAAAAAAACGTGTCGGAAGTCTTGTTTGCGCTAAATCGAAGTTCTTCAAACTGATAAGTTTCAACTTTCCGACAATTTTTCTTGAGCCGCAGTAAACTCAACTGCATTATGCCCCGAACGCAACGACGAATTTCCTGAATCGCTTTTCTGAAGTGGTTGGTTACGCAGACGTTAAAAGTCCGCCTTGCGTTTTCGAACGAGCCCTGTCGACACCTGTGTGTTGCTCGCCACGCAGGTATTGACTGCCCCCGAGGAGCGAGGAACGGACCCCAGGGACTGATGGAAGCTGACCCTTACTCCGACGAGGCGCTCGCTCTCACCAAGGAGCAATGCATGCACAGAGAGGTGCGAGTGTGTAGCTGTTCGGCGTATCTTGCTTTCCAGAAACTCGGGTTTCTATCGAAGCCGGTTTTTTTTCACAAGGAATCTTGTTTTCAGCAAAGTAACGAAGCGAGAAAAACGATCGCGATCGACGCGGCGGATTTTGCTCACCCGCTTAGTTGTTGTGCTATCGTTACATGCGGACCTGCAAATGATTTTGAAACGCGAATTGCGACAATACACAGAAGTGTTGACAGGTACGCTGAGAAATGGTAGGAACAGTTTCGACACAAGCACTATACGGACAAAGCAAAGTGTAAATGTTGACGAATGACAGCACGCACGTACATGCATCGAGAAAAGGAATCAATGCAGCGGACCATTTGTAAGAGAGGTTTTCTGGACGAGCTACAGAGCCAGTTTAGCAATTCCGTTAGATCAAGCATGGTAACGAATGCCGTTGAAGCATAAAACGGATGATAAGACTTAAACAACGATACGCGTTTAGACAACCCGAGGTGCAAGCATCACCTTACAAACAAATCGTCATCTCTGCCAAGCAAATGTACGCGACGCCTCATTAAACATGACTTTGATCTGCTCCGATTCATATTTCCAAACTGCGATGAAGCACTTTTCACGAAACCGTGAAGTACGTGGTGAATATATTCCTTTAACTCAAGCAGTTTGAAATTCTTTCCTGCGAAACTAAAACTACAGAGTGTGTGCGTCGCCTGTGAAGCGTTTCACTCTACCTCAGCAATCAAACTGAAATGATTTGCTCACAGAACAAACTGAAATGGTTAGTTACATTTCAACATTGTGTGAGATTCTTCCGTCGAGTTGATGGTAGGAAATCCTTTAGTAATCTCGTTGTTAAAACGTATATGACTGTTGTTGCATTTGCATTGGAAATAACCAGCTTTGGGCTTGAACCGCGCTTGGTGCGTGAGGTCAAGGTAAGGTCAGGTCCTAAAGCAAAACTCGTTACCACTAGGTGGCGCTGCATATGCGGATGACGAGGCGTCCCGCAGCGTCATTGTTATACGCCGGCACGGCTTCATGTCAACTTTCTCCATACGTCGTGTCTTAATCGCTGGTCTCCCGTTTTAAATCCTTTTCGTGACCGACTTGAAATCGTGGATTGACACGGGCACCGATCGCTTCATATCTCCGTCTCTTTGTGGCGGTTCTGCAAACCCTCGAGATTCTTCATGGGAGTTTGTAATCCCCCTTTCGACGTCCAGGCTCTTCTTTCCGTCGCTGATTCTCGTTTCCCTGCTGTACCTGCGCGTGAAAAAAGACAGGATTTATTTTGCAACAGGATGGGTGAGAAGTTTACAGACGACGGACTTGGCGTGTTGAAATAGTTCTCAGATTTCTTTGGTGCAATTTCACATCACCAGCGGGAAATAAGAGAAAAATTTCGTGCTTCGATTTCTTTTCGTTGCTACAACGGCCAACTGCAAGCGCTCGAAAACGCGCAAATTTGAATAACGCCAAACATGTCACGCAATCCACCAACCTGTGAAATCGATGTCGCCGATATTATCCGCGTCCACCTTGGGACAGCGCGCGAATCCCACGCTCTTGAAGTTTTCGCACGATCTGTGATGCGCCGCGGCCACGTTGTTTCGGCTGAAACCTGGGCCGCGTCGGTCGCCTGCCTGCGAATCCAGCTGTGGCCGGCGCCCCTCACTAAGGCAGCTGTGGACGCTCCTCCGCTGCAGCGCCACCGCCTGGCAGGACGCGGCGATGTCGCGCATCATTCGTCGACTGGAGGGGTGCGCGAGAAGGATCCCGGCGCTGCTTTTCGGAGGCAGCGTCGACGCTTTAAAGCGCAGCGAGTTCGTCGACAGGTCGTGACGGTCTTGGCTTAAACCGCGCAAAGTGCTGAAGGTCTTGGCGCGTCCGCCGTCCTTCCAGACTTCGGCGCCCTCTCGGAATGGCGCCGGCGGAAGAACGAAAGTGTTTATCGAGCTCGCCACCAGCGGTCGCACTCCCGGGTTAGGGTTGTATGGCTTGCTGGTTTTCCTCTTTGGTTGTTCGACCGCGCTTCGAGCCCCCGTGGTTTCGTGGGATGACCAACTGCAAGCAACGGCAAGTGGTTACCTACAGGCTGCTGTATTTTGCGGTGAGCTTCCGTCCTAAGCGCTATTAGCAATTTGAACCAAGCCAGTGAAGCCTTGACATCTTATCACTTCGTTCAAGGAGTTTTGCAAACCCATGTGTCGAGTCTGACGCGCAACTGCGTCACCACACTCATTGAGGCAGGGTCGGATCCAACGAATAAGGTTAGCGAGGGGCGATTCCAGTAAACTTCGGTAGTTAAGTCTGATAATGGTTTCGCTACTGCAAGAGGGATGAAGTATCTTTCACAACATTGCTGTGACAAAACAATAGACGACAAAATGACCTTATATCGCGAGTGCTGTTTTCCGAATTGTAAAAAAATCATGGCGACTAAAATTAATTTCGTAGGTTTTAGGGGAGACGATTGCCCCAATCGCCCCCCCCCTCCCTGCATCGAGGGGATGTCAATGGTTAGCCTTCACATCGACAAAATATCGCAAAAGAGGCGAAGTCGCCTTCGCTGTTACTGACCTTGTCGGCATGTTTGTTGCGCGAGGAGGTGGATTTTCCATTCGCACGTCCTTTTGTCGAAACGTGTTCTGGTGGTTTGCATTTGTGCCCGACGTGGGGACCCGCGAATTCGCACGTGCCTTGCCGGTTCCTGTGCGCAAAGCGATTACAAATTGAACGTTACCGGCGTAATCTCCCGCGAAATCCGCAATTTGTGTTGGGCAAAACATTGTCAACGGTCATGCGTTTCCGTTAATAACTTCGAAGTTCTTAATATCCAGGTCGAAAGGCTGTATTTGGTACCTGATTTCTTCGATTGCTAAACAAATTTTCGCCGCATAGTGGGGCAAAACTTGTCGCTTGCCCTCGTTAGGCTTCGTGCCCTTTTCACCAGCTGCTTGTCAAATCTGCGTTTTGTTTCGAGCCGCAGAAACAAGGCTGACAACGTTACCTGCTGCGCTCTTTTTTCCTCGCCGTCGTCTGTTGCTACGACCTTTACAGTACTTGTGAAACACAAAAAGCAGAATCGCTGTCAGTATGGCCAGGGCCACGAAGCTTCCAACGAAGATCTTTGTGTCATCGTCAGCCTGGGAAAGTTAAAGAAAAACTATTGAAATTTTAAAGCAAGTAGATGCGTGTGTTCATTTTTTGCAGCTGACGCTCGTCTTTCAACTTGCATTCTGCTATTTTTGTTGTAGACCTAAACTAATTTTTTACCGTCACCAGTCGCCAATGACGTTCTTCTTGCCTTACTCCTTGGTGGCCATTTCTGCGATTTCGTGAAGTTGGAGGCGCTCTTTGCGTGTTCGCGCACAACAAACGCACAAATTTTATTTCGTATTATATAAGAGCTATAGTCCAAGGTGCAAGCAAAAATGGTTGAAGGATCCCTTTCTGTCTCTTCGTAAAATCGCAACAGCGTTTCTCGCTACAACCGATAGATTTTGGTGCATTACCTTCACGTCGCTGGGGCTGGAGTAGGTTGTTGTCAGTTTATTACTGGTCGGTTTTGAGAAGACTGGGGCTGATTGCGCTGTGGTGAAAAGAAATCGGGACGCGTCTGTTCCCACTTGACTGATTGATTGGGTCAAATCGCGGTTCCGATTTAGTCCAGTTGTCTGCGAGATTGCAGCGTTTTTGCATGCTCTTCTATCACTGGCAAAGCAGTACTATTTCCGAAGTTCGTTTCGTTACGCTTGTGTGCGCGATGTGAAAATAAAAACAAAACTACAGGAAAACAAACAAAAGATGCCGTTTGATTAAACGCCAAGTGTCAGTATAATTAAAGAGGCTTAAGGAAGTCCAAAAAACTACAGTAGTTCACTGGTGCGACAAACCTTTAAGTTTAATTCCTGCCTTTTACCGTTTGCATGGTTATCAACATGTGCAAAACATCTAGCATATGCGTTACTCGCAAAACAAAGTTCGGCAGTAAAAGCCACATACTTTAGTTGCTGGGAGGGTGGCTGCAGGTGGTGGAGGATTCTGCTTCGGAAGCGAAGCTTGGGGCGTCTTGGTGATAATCGTTGTGGTACTGAACGTGCTTGTGATTTTCGGCACGAAGCTTGCTTGCGTCACATTGATGAACACCGTTGCGTTCAGTACTCCTCCAGGGTGTGTCACTGAGCACTTGTAAACGCCCATATCCTTCAAAGTGATGTGGGTGAAGTTGAGGTCACCTGCGTGCAAAGTATTCGGCCGGAGTTGACACTAATCGCTGATTATTATTACCAGGCGGTGCTTTTATCCGAATAAGTAACGTGTTCGCTAACCCCGTTAAGTGAGGATGAAATTAGGAACTTTGGTCAGGACTGTTGGGAGTTGTGATTTGTGGCTTCGTCGGTTCACTCCCTAGGAATAAAAATGCGAAGGGACGTGTTTTGGATCACATTCTTCAGCCGTCACTCGCTGCTGACGTCACCGCCACTGAATCAATTAACCAGTACAAGGTTCTTCCGCATTGTTAATCCGCGCTGTGCGCTCTTTACGTAATCTTGTGAAATGCAATCGCAACTTTAAGCCCCCATAAAAAATTAGAAACGTGCCAAAGATCCGTCCACACCTTATAAATGGCCGTCGTACCCTGACGTTGCCTGCAACTGGAATGCGAAGGCGGTGCAGCTTGTTTCGTCCGTAAGCAAAGCGTGCGCAGTGTTTTTTGACGCTAATCGGCGCTACGAAATACTGTCTTTTAGAAAACGGACAAAAGCGTACACAGTAATATACACCGTATACGCGCACTGTTAGTCATCTCGAAGCGACCACTTACCAGGATCTTTTTTCAAAGGGATCTCATAACCTACAAATGTGAAGCAGACGCTTATCGGGCTAAGTGTGAAAACAGAACTGTTTTAGTGTCAAGTGCCGTGAACAAGGACCTGTGTTTTTTGCAAAGAATGGATGGCTTGCTCTGCGTCCATGAACACCGTAAAGTGTTTCGCCTTCAAATTAAACTTACCTTCGCTGATGATCTTCACCCGGGCACTGTACTTCCCGCTGTTGATAATCGTTCCGTCCGGCTTGAACCAAGTCACCTTGGTTGCTTTGTCTTTGTTGGGACACTGGACTTTCACTGGTTGACCTTCTGATGCGTTGACAGTCGGCGGCGATGCTGCTGACAACAGACAAGTTTTGTCGGCGAAACAGTGGCAAGAGACATAGGTACTCAATACACTGAGCTCGAAAACCATGGTTATCGACATGTGTCAAACATATAGCACAGTGGTTCTCAAACTTTCATGAGTCGTGGCCCCTTTCAAAAGACTCTCAACACTTGTGACCCCTGCTCATCAGTAAAAATACCTGGTTTTGTACCGGATAATTCAAGAACGTTCCAGAAAAATGCGACACCGAACGTCACAAGAGAGGTCTACGACGTCATAATGAAAAGTACAAATTTAAGTTTAACTGGCGAATACTTAATATACCATGACACTTGGGTTATGCAATATCACGGTAAAGCTACATAGTGAAGGCCTCTGCTCGTGGGCCCCGTTTGAGAAACCCTTATTCTAGCATATGCGTTACTCGAAAAGCAGAAAGTTCCGGCAGCATAACCAGTTTGGAAACTTTATTTTCTGAAAAATTTGCACGATTCTTGCGAAGCTCCATGTTTTTGCGTTGAATTCTTGCCATCTTGATTCATTCTACACTCTCGCTGTTTTCAGAGAAAATGCAAGCAGTGAAAAATATTTTTACTTAACGATATATTCTGCGTTTGTAGCGCTCGATTTTGCGGATTAAGGTGCGCATGTCATGTATGTCGGCAACAATTTTTAGCGCCACTGTTTGTTCACTGCCTGCTTGAGTAAGAAAAGAAATACAAGCTTGGTGGGTGCAATTAGAGCTCGATAAATGAGACTTTTGGGCCGATACCCATGTTTCATTGCCGATAACCGATGCCGACATCGATATTTTATCACTCAAACACAGTTGAAAGACATTGCAATGCATATTAAACCAACTCACAAGGTAAATGGATAACTCACAACTAAAGAAATACAGGGAAATGTTGCAAATTGGTGGATTAAAAGTCAAAATTCAACAACTTTACTTTATGTTAACACGAAGACACGTACAACACCAAATTCCGCGCAGATCCGGGTCACCAAGACAGTCAAACACCACAGCGCAAGCCGTGATTTAGTCGCTGTCAGTCATCTATTTACTGCGCGGAAACTCAGCAAGAGCGTATTTTCGTCATAAACCAGTTAGGACAATTACATACCGGTCTGTACGTTTAGGTTCGGCACTAGTTGAAGTCGCAGGGCTACGCGACGTGAGGTACAAGACAGAGAATTGCCATAAATTAATCAGACATGGAGTAACAGCTTGGGCTTACGAACACTAAAACAAAACAATAGCGCAGTGGCTTTCTGGAGCAAACATTATATCGATACATTTCGGTATCACGATGTATCGGTTGAGCTCTGCATGCAATAAAAACAATACTCAAAATACCAAATACTACCCAACCTCTTCTCACGATAGATGCTGAACAGGGCAGCTGCTTTACCCCCGAAAAACTTGAAAGCGAACGGCGGTTGTAGGCGGAGGGGTTCTTACATTGACCGCAGGACTTATCCGAGCAGATGTTGTTTGCAGCTAGGTATCTGCAAGAAAATCCAGCGCTTTTTTGGCCATGTAGGGTTTTCCGGGCCTTTTTTTCCACAACAGATGTGCCGATTAGTCGTTCTTTAATACTTCTACTGAATATGCCTAGCTAGTTTCAGCAAGTCGCAGTTTACCCTGCTAGCGGCAGTAGGTCGCAATTACAGAGCCATGGATTGCCTTCCAGGTACAATTTCGATATTTGGCTTTTGACGGGAAACACGTTGACGCTCAGAGTCGTCAGATTGTTGAAAGATAGATCGAGCGTCTGAAACAGAATGCATTTGGTTAAATGCAGTACGGTAAAATCTATACAAACCAATTTACTTTCAGAGTGATAGTGCACGTCGACGGCAATTAATTTCCTTGGACCCAACTACAGTACAATGTCGCAACGTCAATTAGTTCATGGTTCCAGCTGAATTTTTAGAACAAGAGTTTACTTAAGGATATGAACTTGGTCTCTTGTCCCAGGTTATGCCTGATGTGATATAAACACCGTGTGATGATATGTCAAATGTGTTAAGCTTATGCTTTCATTACGGTGCGCTGGAACTTTAGTACTCAAACGACATGATGCAACCAAAAAAAGGAATAGACAGAAGATGTGTTTATAGTGGCGCTTTGGTGTAAGGAACTGGAAAATAAATAGTTACCGTTGCCCAGTATTTTGAGGTTTGGAATATGTTAATTGCACGTCGCGTAAAGGAAATTAATTGGTAAGTACTCCGTCGTTTGAGATTATTGAGAGCAATCGTAAGCGTGACGTTTTTCTTTAAAGCCGCCATTCGCTTATAAGCAACTTGCAGCTGCATTGCGTTCGCGAATGTTTGAAGATTTTGGAAGTCAACAGTTATGCAAGTTTGGCGCCCCCATGTTCGAACTTGAGGTCTTTCGGAAGCAAATATACTGTATTGAAGGAAGTACTTGTGACATTGTTGGGACTTTTAGGCACCCACCGCAGTGATTTGGCGCCCTATATTGATTCGGCGCGCGGGGAAATGCGCCCCCTCCTCGTTACGCCCCTGGCACTGCAAGATCCGCCAAAGACCAAAACACAGCTATGTGGAAGATATCCTTGTCAGGCCGTGTGTCTGATCGAATGCGACCCACGCACTCGCATTCGATCAGACACACAAGTGGGTCGACTTGGGAGGAAAGCACCATCACTGTGACCGAAGCCAACCTTACCTGCAAAGACATTAAAAGCTGAGAAGATTGCAGATTGTGAAATCTTACCAGAAATGTTGTTCTTAAACAGACTCTTTATTAGGAAATCTGTGGTTAACTTGCGTGTGTCAAGCGGCGTGGCGATTTTGAAGGGCATCAAAAGATTGGCAAAATGGGGTGATCATCCCCATAACAAGAAGAAAGACCAGAGAAATGTGCTAACTACCAGATCATTTCCCTTCTTAGCCTTCGTAGAAAAGTGTATGCCAAGTGTCTTAATCCAAGATGCCACGAGACAGTTGAACTTAGCCGGTTTTCGCCCTGGCATTAGCGCTGCTGACCAAAAACTTCTGCATGAGCACGGCATTTGACACTCAACTGCTACTAGCAATCGTGTCACGTGCATTCAAGCTGGAATGAAGAGTAACACTAAGAAAACGAGCAATTATGTCTCTCCATGCAAGTCAGTGTACCGCCCAAGTAAGCGGCAATACACTGCGGCAGGAGTGATGGAAGGCAGAACAAAGAGATTGATGCATGGATTGGTAAAGCAGTGTTGCGTGTGCTTCATTCTTCTGTGGTCACAAAACGGGAACTTTCAAACACTCAAACTTTCAGTTTTGAATCGGTCTTTTTTCCGATCGTCACTTATGGCGATATAACTTAGTAATGACGGAAAGAATGCAAGCGGCAGAGATATGATTTTGCGAAGAGTCACTCGCAACAGTGCGCAGCTGTGAAATTCCTACAGCCGTGAATGTCGAGCCACTTCTACGAATAGAGAGATCTCAGCTACGGCCACGATACCAGAGTACCCCAAAAGGTCGGCGAGACAACTGCTAGCCGCACCCACGGGGCAGCGACCCAGAGCCCGACCAAGGACCGGTCCGGGAAGCGTGATTTTATTTCGGACCTGCCTTAGTCGTGCGTTGATGTGGAGCCAGCAGAACTATCAGAGATTGCTGAAAACCGTCACGCGTTTCGAAACCTCCTTGGGATGCACCCACTGGACACTCCCCAAAAGCGGGTGTGAAATGACTCAATGAGTAATTGACTGAAAAGTCACAAGGACAAACTGAAATTAGGCCAGAACCGCATTTCTCGCGCCTGCACGTTGAACATAAGATTAATGCTATACGCTGCGCGGCACTGCTTCACATTTGTTTGTTGCTTACCCGTAAGGAGCCCAAGTCGCGAAAAGTCGATTCTTCGATTCTGCGGATGTCGCAATAAGCGAGAGAGAGGTGCTTCATCTTGTCTAGGCCGGTGAAGGAATTGCTTCGGATTAAGGGAAAATTGTTGGAAGCGAGATTTACTTCATCCAGGTTACGTGTTGATCGCAAACGCGGAACTTCTTCAAGGTTGCACAAATCCATTTGTAGATTCTAAACAATCACCACATAAATTAGAATATGGCGTAGAGGCTGTTAATGGCTAAATCGTTACAAATTAAATTCAGTTGTTAAATTCTCTGTCGGAAATTCGTTTTGTTTTTGTTTTGTTCAATTATGTTGCTGCGTAGCAGTGCTTGCTGCGCTAGCGCACAAAACTGAAAATCCCTGTGTCGAGGCCCAAGCAATTTGTGAGCCTTCTGGCGGCGGTTGAAATATCGACAACCTTTAGGCAGTTCGCGAAACCATCCCTGTTACATGAAAAGTGCCAATCGTTCTATGTTTTGTCCGAGCGCAATTTGAGGGCGAAGACCGCACCTGGTCTCGATAAATTTGTTCGTTTTAACAAGCCATCTTTCTTGAATGCTTCAGTAGTGGCAAAATAATGAATTGTACTGGTGTGCGAAACAAACGTTAAGGTTGAAGTTAGCGGCCATCGGTGAATGGCAGATAGCAATTTCAGTATGTTCACTTCTAAAATGCGTAGGTGGGACTACCGAAGTGCAGACACGTTTCAGCTATACGTCGAATATTTACTGCTTGTTGCTGGTATTGTTAATGTCTCAAAAAAAGCCTTGCGCAGAGACTTGTTTTTGGAGATGCGAATTCAGTATTAATTCGTGTTTGAAACGATCCAACGAATTCTTTCTGTACCGCTCGAGATAAAACCCTGCCGCATTCCTTCTGTCCCAACTGCCTTGTACCCTAAATCTCGCACACTGCGAATCGTGGGTGCTCTGTTCTCTGCACACAACCGTCTTGTCAGTTGTTTCGGTGCGAACGAGAAAGGAACAGCCATTCCCCATAATGTGAGTTGAAAGTGAGTTGCTGATCAGCGGCTGACGTAAACTGCATGCTGAATCGAACCGAGATACAAATTAACAGAGGCTGTGAGGAATGACGGCCTCTACATTTCTGCTGTTGTTGCGGTTGGCTTTCATGACTGTCTTACTTGCTTCGCCAAGCAGGACGAACGGCCCCTTTCACCAAAACAAATAAATTTCGGGGGAAAAAAGGACGTGGACTATGTTTTGCGGCTTTTGATGAGCACGGCGCATGTTCTGTCTCCACTGTAGTAACCTTCTGAAACCAGTCTTTCACCGCTAGCGACATCCCTTACGGTTCGCTATGATCGCCGAATTCCCAAAAGTGTCGCCGGGAATCAATAGCCCGACGTGTAGCGTTCTATGCTAGACTGTCGCTATCGTTTCATTAAACATTCATGATTTATTGATTGCAATTACACATAGAATTGAGAACTCTAGTCGCCCTGCGCCTTTACCGACTCAAAGTGGCCACAGATGTGAGGGTGATGTGGGACATGACAGCCTCCGCCTTGTGGCAGAGACTGTCTTGGTTTGCAGTGAACTTTATCTCTGATTGACATACACTAAATATTTTTCACCACCGTCCTTTGGCTTAAGTTCTCGTTGTTTCGAAACCCACGGTGGTGTTTTCAGGTTTGTTAGTCGACGTTGTTGGGGCTAGCCGATGTTGCAGATGTTCGCGGTATGTCGTGTGAGTCACGTGGCTATTACTCAGACGTGGTCATCCATGCTGGTATGGGAATCGGATGTGTCCCTTCACGCATGCTTTATTTCTTCCTGCAGACAGTTGGTTTTCATTTTTTTATCACAATAAGGCCAACTGTCTGTATTTCAAGTGATACAGGTGGATTGTTTTCATGGTATGGACTGGGGGTGGCTCGTTAATATCAATGTACTCGTTTGCGGTTACTTCGAGCTTCGTTAACCGTAGGCCACCAAACCCAGTTTCTACGTGCACGTGTTGTACCTGGTAGCAGTCTTACGAGAAGTCAAGCATGTGGTCGTGGTACTCTGCTGAAATTACCCATGGGTTTGACTAAGGGAGCTGTTTTAAGCGGAGATCGTAGTTTTGATGCAGGTCTGGAATACGAAACCTAACTGACATCCCCTGCTTCGAAGCAACGATAATTTGTGGAGTTTATTTTTTGCGCAAAGAGTGGAAACCTAAGACTAAGTAAAATTCGACAGTAGGTCGCGTTTCTCTGATAAATAACGTCTTAGCTCGTTGGGGACAAAGATTAAAGAAATCTTTCCAACTGTATCACCGCAAAAAGTTTTTCACTTGGTGCGCAGATAGTTGCCCTCTTCAGAATCTAAACACACATCAGGCTCAGCTGTCAAAGAGACGAACCTCAAGCTGTCCCAAACCTTCCAGCGCCGCTTCGCTGACGTCGTTGAGCCAGTGCAGCTCACCGATGTCCAAAATCGCCAGTGTATTAACTGAAACGAAGTCGAACGCCAGAATCCTTTTAATCGGATTGTTTCGTAATGAAAGGTTCTTGAGGCCTTGAAGGTGAGAGAGCGCTGCTCGTGGCACAAGCGCGAAACGGTTGCCCGACAAGTCCAACTCCTTCAAGTTTTCCAGTCCGGCGAAGGCACCCAGCTGTGGAAATGAGAAGGGCTTGGTTTTGCGCAACAGCTATCTTAAAGTTTCGTGGATGAGTAAAAATGTAAATTTGTTCGTTTGCAACTGTTTCTCAGATAGAATCAAACCAGTGTTATACCTCCTGCATGCTATGCAGAGCTGTGCGCTTTGACCTCTAGCATAAGACAAAGTAGGGGCATTGATTTTGTCACTTCGATTTCTTGACTTTTAATTTGAATCGCTAGTTCGCCGAATTAATCTCGTAGCTATCATCCTGGCGTCGACCTTGCGCCGGCGTCGGATGCCGGGGACCATCTGTCGGTACTGCGATCAGCGACGAGTTTTCGTGCCGTTCTAATAAACATTTCTCCACGCAGCTGGCATTGCTCCAAATAAAAAATACATAAAGAGTAAAGCTTGAAATTTCAAGCAAATTTTCGCGTACCACAGAGCGCACAAACCATCTTTCGAAATCTAAACGGTTTGGCAGTAGCATTTCAGTGCAGCATACGAGCTGGCACAGTAGCATGCTCATCTTGAATTTCCAATTGCTACAATGTTCCATGTGTCCTGAAGTTCAATACGCCGTACTAAATGCGTTTCATTCACGCTCTTATCACTGTGAAATGCACGTTTGCGCTCGTCGATATTTTTGACGATATAGATTTGTAAATATTTGTCGCATGCTTGTTGTTAACTACGGGTGGTGACGGGACGCCTCATGAATCCCAATATAATCGTCGTCTTGCAGGTTTACTTTCAATGTAATGAAGGTAGATGCAGCACTTACCGGCAGTAGGCGTATCCTGTTGTCGTTCAATTTAAGCGTCACGAGATTGACGAGCTGACGGAATGCGTTCTTTCGCACTTCCATTATGTTGTTGTTCGCCAATGTGAGCTTCCTGGCTGAGTTGGGAAGGTACAAGGGCAAAGTACGTAGGCCCTTGCTTTCGCAGCTCACCAACTGCCAAAAAATGGTCAATTGGTCGCTTCGAAGTTTGTTAAATTTAAGCAAATTCAGACATCAAAACGAATAACACGCTGCCTTTCAAGCTAGCCATCGTTGTCACCTTGCTGAATAAAATGTTTGCGAAGTGAAGGCGTTGACTTCGGTTTCGAAAGCTTTCAGCCCGAATTGCAATGTTCACATTTATTTTTCTTCAGCATACTTGGAGGATGTCAAACTAACTTTGCGGTACTATGCTGGCAATGTATGGTTTTTCTTTTTGTATTATAAACAAATTGACTTAGTTTTTCTGCTTTTAGTGACTTTTGTAGCGCTTTTTTGTCTGGAAAAGCTTGCTCTGAAGCACTGTGTAACAACTCTTTTGCCCCATTGAAAGCCGACAAAATTTTCACAAAAAAAAAGATTTGGTCGCTCATTTTACTCTCCGGTTTGGTGAAGTTTTCAATGACATCTCCACATTGTTGATTGACATTGCCATACAAAGTTTCGTAGGAACGTTTGATTGAGGGTGGCTTTCATAAAAGTATTTTATACAAAAAGTTGTTGCCAGTCGATGTTCTGGGATTCTGTTTCTGAAGCGTGAAATTGTGGTTGGTACAAGCGGTACCGGATCAATCTGCAGGCTATGGGGAGGTCACAATTCTGGTCACTTTTATTTTTTTAACATGAGATCTGATGTTTTCAGAGAAATTTCTGATGCCTGATGATTTTGGCGATAAATCTAATGTTGACTGGGCTAATGTTTTTGTTTACCACATTTCCTCTCATTTTAGTACATAAATAAGTTTTTTAATCAATCTCTCCCTTCATGTGTGGTTGGTTATCGTTCCAAACGGAAGATCTTTTCGCTGCTTTGAGAATAACGTTTTTTCGTTACGCATGACCTACTTCAACTAATGACGACACTTCGCTCTATTTCGGACTCTACGAAGTTTTCTTGCGCTTGTTAGGTAATGGTAATAGAAGCATTTACGCTATTTACATTACATGAAACTGTAATGTACAAATCCAATGTTATCTGATGTTGAAAAAGGCAACAATCTGGTGTTAACGAGACTGATACTGGTGGCAACACTGCTAGAACAGCTTATGCACGGACATGGAACGGCAGGAGAAATGTAGACTCATATGGTCGGTCACAAAAGTTTCCCTGAAACTGACAACGAAACAAGCCCGATGATTTTATGAGGCAACAAAATTATGCCCGACAAACTACGCTTTTGCTTCAAAAGGCTATAAGGTTGGACGTGGTCTACAACAGGATTTTGTGCGAGTCCAGCTTGAGCCTCACTGGAGTAAAAAGCGTCGTTCTCCCTTAACTCCAGGAAAACGTGTTGCTGTTCACGCAGCGTCTTTAGCATGCGGTGCTTTCCCCACCTTGTATCATAAAATATTTAGCCGGATTTGATAGATATGCCGATAAGGTGCGGCACCTTGGCTCAGCAGCTACTTGTGCTGTGAGTAGAAATTGGTTGTACTTTTTAAACAGTGTAATTTTATTTATTGCAAAATTAAAAATTTACGCATCTCCTTTCGCGATCCTGGTTGAACCTTCTTTGCAGTTACGTAAGTACGTGTTTGACTGCAACTTCGCACTTTGTAACGAGGCAACGACGCTTGTGAAGTTCACTGTAACGTTCCCGTTCGCTAAAACTCTTTGTGGAGATGATTACGCCAAGATGGTTGTTTTTTGCCAGTTTCTTGCCTGAAGTGGATTTTCAAATTTTTTAATAGAAAATCTCAGCTTTTACACTGCGTACAGCGAAAGCCCCATATATATGCTGCGCAATAACTTAGTTATGTGCTGCAATCCATGCTAAAATTTTTAAGACAGACAAGTAAATCTTACGAGGCCAAGAACAAGAAGCCACTGCAGCTGAAGCTTCGATACCCAGGCCCAAAACACATATTCTGAGGTTCAAAGCCAGAATCAAGGCAGCTGCTCCCTGCACCTAACTACAGTTTGGAGAAAGTTGTGTTTGAACATCGTAATGGAAAAAGCAGCGTTCTTTTTCTAAAACGAATACATTGCGTAGTAACTCGGGTACCCCTCAAGGTGGACAAGACCTGCAATTTTTTTCTAGACAAAGTCTGAAGTCACGTTGGAAACGAGTCGATAGCGAGACGGGAGCAGCAGTTTTTCAGTCTTAAGAACTTTACGATTGACTACAAAATCAAGAGACGCATGTTCGGCAGTTCCGAGTCGAAGGCATTGCAGAGCATAAACTGCATAAATTCAGCAGTGAGGAAAATTTGCGATTTAGTATTAAAGTCTGGATGGAATTGGCGCTTATAATACATTTTCTACTGTCGTAATGAAATTTAAGATGGTTTATGGCAGTGCAATCATCGTGAACCAGACACTTCTACGAATTGTTGGAGTCCACACGAGGTTTAAATAATGTATCTCCCCAATGACTTCATGAGAATAAGACGTGAGGCACAGTGGCGTTTGCGAAATTCTTGTCGCTTTTTCTTGAGTACGCGCTCAGTTGCAGATCAAGTCATTTATAAGAACATTACCCACTTTACACTGCACTTTTTATCGGATTGACGCGTGAGCGATTCGTCGCCCTTGGCATACCTTCATGAACACACTTGCCAACTCGATATTGGGGCGTTTTTACACTGCAAGGACTCAAAAGGTTTGCTTCGTGAGTTTGGCCTATGGTGTTGCGAAAGCTGGTGAATAGGTGAAAATGAAAAGGTGAAGCATGATTTCACTACACAAAGGTACTTTTTGAGGTGTTGTTGGAATCGCCGAGATGTGATTTTATTTAGTGTAGTCCGAAAAATAACAGCTAGCAGAGAAAATCGTGGAGAACTGCTGGGCGACGAGGTCATGAAAACCGCGTCGCATCGTAATTGCACTCTTTAAGTGACTTTAATAGAATTTGAACAGCTTCTACAGGGCAGGAAATGGGAATTAGTTTTTACATTGCAAAGCCACTTTGTTGATTTCAGTCACGATCATTAACCAGTCTGTTCTCTGCAGTACAATAAAAACGAGTGTCA
>JGI24158J21664_10005591_pt1 | contig 16443 bp, 13 predicted proteins | sample Ectturendosymbi3_FD_21664 | JGI IMG/M metagenome (IMG submission 21664)
GCCCTGAAGTTTCATTGGAAATGATCTGAAATTTTGATAAAACTGGAGCAAACACTNCTGATATTTTCTACGTGTATTGAATATAAATGTATTGTAATATGGCCTAAACATTGGTTCCGGAGGTAGACAACCTAAACATATGTCAACTTTTGTTTCATTTTTGTGGTGTTTTCACACAATTTTTAATAGAAATTGTGAGTTTATCTTCTTAGTTTGCACATAAAATACGGTATGACTTGCAACTAAAAGTATAAAATTTTTGAATGACGCAAATAGAATTTTGTTTAAACCTAGAGAAATATCATTGGCGAAGCCCTCAAACAATTCATATTTTTCACATATGTACATTAAACTTATATATGTATAGCAAAAAAAGTTTGGCTGATGCGAACTGTTTTTTACTGATAAGTTATTTTTGACAACGAAAGAACATACCCAAAAAATTTGGCAAGCATCATCGAGACTATTGTTGTTTATTATATGCTATAAGAAATGTTCCATCGGTCCCTATGGGTTGTTCCGATGGTCCCACCGTGGTAGGATCCACGGAACAACATTGAAAAATTTTGAAACTAAAAAAAAATCATATAAAACATTCATTGATTTTTATAAAACTTGAAATGAACAATTTTGGTTCCTAAACCTTCAACTGAACAAAATTTCAGCAACTTTCGCTGGATAATCTAGGTTATACGCCCATTTGAAAAATCCGTTCCATGGGTCCCATACCTCCCCTATATATATTTTGCCTCATGAGGCAAAACAACAACTGGAGCTATTTTTCCTTTAGCCAAATGCGATTGGTTGAAAGCAAAATAGTTCCAGCTGTGCTTTTGAATCATGAGGCAAAACAGACACAACCTTTTTGTGTTTCCAAAATTTAAAAAGGAAGTATCTATTAGGATTCAGAGGGAAAAGCAATGCTGGAGTTATTTTGCCATTAGGAGAATCCAATTGATTGCATTGGTCAAGTGACAAGGACGATGCTCTTGGATTAGCGTAAGGTCTTTGTTACATATGACCTAAAACCCAAAACCTAATTTTTTCATTTTTGAAAAAATGCCAAATGAAATTTGGCTTTTTTTGGCCTTTTTTGGCGAAATAGATTTTTTTGTCAATTTGCAGGTTTCAAGATGGTTTTGACAGATTTCTGGGTACTAGCAGATTTCTAGACGCTATTTTTGGACACAGAATGACAAGATTTCATTGGAAACTCTGCACGAGAATTTATAATTTTTATTTTGCTTTTTCATGCTTATCAGAGATGAGCACGGGTCAGGACTGGATCGGACTGGATCAGGACTGAAACCAATTTTGGCCGGATCAGGACTGGATTGGAATGAGAAAATTTTTGATGTTTTTGTGTGATTATTCTGAACATATCAAAACTTTTAGTTGCGATCCGATTTTGCAGATTTGCTAAATGGCATTGTATATTTTGCCATCAATGGCAGAAGCTCTGCTGGGACTATTTTGCAATTCGAACTGTTTCCACCTTTGTCTACATATAAGGTTGAATTCTAGTAGCAACGTGAACATAGATGAGTGGTTAGTGTCTACGACTGCTGTGCGAGTGTTCGTTGGTCCTGTTATCACCCTTTTCCTTGGCTTAGCCAGTAGAGGTTACACTTTTGATAGGAGTGCTTTTTATGCACTTTTTCAAAACGTGTTGGGTTTATGTTTAGGCTTTAGCCTACATTTATGGTTTAGGTTATTCTTTAGGTTTTAAGTTCAGTATTTAGGTTTAGGTTTGGGTTTGCGTTTTGGGCTTCGATTTTGCATTAAGGTTTTGGGTTTCGGTTTTGGGATTAGGTTTTGGGTTTGGTTTTAAGTTTAGGGTTTTATGTCATGTTACAAGGACCTTACGCTAATCCAATTAGGTCGTCCTAGTCACTTGACCAATCCTATCAATCAGATTCTCTTGATGGCAAAATAACTCCATCAGTGATTTACCTCTAATGCCAAATAGACACTTATTTATCAAACTTTGGCAACGCCGAAAGGCTGTGTCTATTTTGCCTCATGAGGTAAAAGCACTGCTTGAACTATTTTGCTCTCAACCATTCGTATTTAGCTAAAGGCAAAGTAGCTCCAGTAGGTATTTTGCCCTATGAGACAAAATGAAAATACCTGATTTTACATTGACGAATCAGGGCTGGATTGGACTCATGATTTTCAAAAATTTTGTGGATTAGGACTGGATCGGATTCAATTTTATCGGATCAGGACTGGACTCGGACTGAAAAATTTCACAGTCCGCTAATCTCTGATGCTTATAGGTTTGCAGTATCAGGTTAGGTTACTCTTCAGCAAAATCAAAAGTTTCATGAAGTTCATTAATGGAGTGATCTTTATCCTTGTTATGTATAAAATATGTAAACACTGCCTTTGAAAAGCGCGTTTGGGTGTTTTGAAGGTGTTGTTATGTTTTTATCACTTATTTGGCTTTTTTCGGTGCTGTTTGGCTTTTTTTAAGGGTTGATCTGGCCTTTTTTGTTTATGACTATTGACTACACGGCAACCCTGATTCCAAATTTTTGACGAACCTCGCGTCCGTTCGTAAGTGCACCTGGCGAGAGTGCGGCTAACTTCACCTACCTTGCTCCGAAAGTCTTGGTGCTTTGGCCTGTATTCCCACCATTTTTTCAAGCTTGCCAGTGATCCGACTGTGAGCTATCGTCCGCATACCATACTTGTTTCACTTCATCATTTTCAATACTCGGTGCTTGTATCAGTGGTTGTGTGGATAAGGCGTACATTGCCATTTGCATTGCTGCATTAGCATTGTTGTAGCTGTTGTGTAGATAATGATATGTGTACGTACATGGGGGACACACAGTGATTTGATGTTTTCTAACCTGACTTTAGAATTAACTCTGTACATGTGCACATGGCATGGAGTCAGAAATTTCACCAGACACCGGCTCTGTGATCATCTCTGCCACCATGATAATCATTATCATGACATTGTTTGTATCATATCATTGTCCACATTGAATGTTGAGCTCATACTTCATATTGCTAGTGCCAACACCAAAGGTGAACGCAGTCTAGTGTTCATTGTCTAGGGAAGGCTTGCATAACCCAGAAAGCTTGAACAGCCAAATTATCAACTAGAGTTGCTGTGGGCCACAAAAGTCCGTTTCATTTCAGTGTAGAGATTTTGTTGTTGTATGGAAGAAATTCTGGAACGTCGAGCTTGAGGTTGAGCTTTTGTTACATGTTTTATGACTGAGAAAGCTCTTGTGCATGCCATAAGAAAAGCTTTCGTGGGTTACACATGCGGTGCGACCCGCATGTTGTGCAGGCCTGGTTGTGGTCTAGGCTATATGGCTGTTGTGCATGAGTTGGTAGGTTCTGCTTACACCATTTGATATGGATAACACTAATTGGAAGGTCGGTGGGCCAGGCGGGCCGTGTTTTCAAATGAAAAATGTGAATTTGGAGGGCTGCACATAAGACAGAGGGCCGGACCGGCGGACTGCACAAAGGCTTTTCCGTAGCACGCCGGCCCGCCTTTATGTGCAGCTCACTGGCTCGCCCTGTTCTGCAGCCAGCCGGCCCAGCCTTCTGTGCAGCCCACTAAAAATTTATGTTATTTATTTGGAAAGACGGCCCTCCAGCCCGCCCGGCCCCCTGGCCTTCCGTTTAGTGTTATCCTTTGATATGGCTGTATTGTATTGCTTTGTAGCTACAGTCATCTGACTCAGAATTAGATGAGAACAACAAAAATAGCCTATATATGTTTGTTTTGTGCCATGTTGGAAAAACTGCAAGAAATAATGAAAAGATACACTTTTTATATAAAACGTGTTCTAATTTTAACGCAGTCCTTCTTCGCCACAGAAAGAAAAATAAAAGGGTTTGGTACCTCGAACCACTTAGTAAAGAAGAGCAGAGCATAAAGAAAAGGGCATTTTAAAAAAGGGCACCAAAAACAAAGGCAAAACAATGTCACCTGAGCTGAAGCAAGAACTTGTTGAATTCTATGAAAAAGATGAAAACCGTCGAATATTTATTGGGAAAAATAGAAAAGGGAGTGTGTGTGGCAAGGATGGTGAAAAAATCCTGGAGTACTCTACTAGAATGCCCTTTTCTTTCTTTAATGCTCAGCTCTTTTTCACAAGGTGGTTTGAGACAATTCTTTTATTGTTCTTTTGATGGTGGTGAAGGGGGATTGGGTTAAAATTGGAACATGTTCTATACAAGAAGTGGATCTTTTGTATATTGCTTGCAGTTTGTCCAACATGGCACAAAACAAACACAATTCATTTGTCATTCCCATCTAATGGTGAGGCAGATGACTTCAGTTTAACTTTGTAGGTCTTCTCAATACAATATTTTAATGTCAGTTCTGCCTTTTTAAACTTTATTTCCTCATTGGCTTCTTCACTGTTAGAGCCAAGTGCCCATGCTTGACTGCTGTTTCGTGCAATATTGCTAGTGCAACATTGCTAGTGCAACATTTACATCTACAAGCAAAGTGTCCTTTTCAAGAGAACTAAGAGTGACATTATCAACATCATTGATATCCTGTTGTGGTGAACTTGTGTACATTAGTTCCTCCTTTTCATGCTTTAGTACACCAGCATCTTGTTCAGTAGACCTAATTTGTGTAGTATTTGGCAAACTCTTCATTTCCTTATTCAGTCCAATCACAGTATGTGCTGCAGTGGTTTTTGCTAGGAATTACATTTGGAAGTTGATTTTTTCAGTTTCTCATAGCTATAAAGGACCCGCAATTATTTTGTCCTTTGCTTGTTTGGATTAATGTTAAATGGATCACTACAATTTCTTTATTGCAACAAAAACTTCTTAACTAATTCTTGCTCATGATGGAAACAAATTGTTTTAATATGGTGTACTTAAATTTTACTTTTGCAATGCCAACATTTTGATATCTTCCTCTCATTACCAGTGAAATATTCTGCTTAGTAGTATGTTTTTTTCTGGTTACAGGGGTTGACATCAGTGTAAAAACTTAACTTGCTGATACTGACATGTTAGGAACCTCATATACCTTCAAATACACATCCCATATTTTAATATGGTGTAGATAGCATACATTGAATTGGGTACATAACCTTTTAACATTGTCATTTCACCATGGGAATACTCTTTTGCAATGCTAATTTGACCTTCTGCGATGTTCTAAAATCAAACTGTAACCCTAACCCTGACATTGAAGTTGTGCATGTTAAAATGATGGCATTTAGAAGACTTGCTTTGCATTTGATTTGGGTGAACTTAAACAATATAGCTTACATATGCTAATTTCAATTTGTTATTACTCAAAAACGAAAAATCTTTTGATATTACATAGGTAACAAATAGGGCTATAATATCCAGTGGTCATCAGCATTTTGCAATTTGATGCATGGGGTCAATTTCAAGGTCAAAATATAGATCAAAAGGTCATCGCCCCAAAATTTACGCAAATCACAAAAACGATGTCAGGTTTGAATTCCTGGCTTTTTCCTCTTTTCAAAGATACCTTACTTTTCTCGATTGGACCACTGGTTCAAAAGGTATGGTGTTTTGAAGTTGGGCACCCCTTATTTTCTCGAAATTTTCAAAAAATTAACCTCATCTCAGAAAATGATCATCTGATCAATGAAAAATTTTAGATTTGATATTTGTGGGCCACAACTAAGATGTATGCCAAATTTCATTAAATTCTGAAAGGGTAGGGTTTAGCCCACTGAGTGACTTGGACATGGAATGACCCAATTACTGAGGATGAGACTGGATGGCCACAAGNACTGTTTGTCAAGATTTTGGTATTATCAAACCAGATATTGAACCTATTCTGCAAATTTGAAAGATACATGTGCTGCAACTGCAATNCAGCTGGAATGGTGGAAATTTTTTATACTTTTTGTGTAATGCTTTCAGCCAAATTCTTGGTTATGAAGATATGAGGTTCGAGGTATTTGATACAAAACAGTCATTATGGGTTAGCAATTAGAGCAAATTAATCCTTGATTTTAGTCAACCTTTTGTGTATGTTGTATCACAGAAAGTATTATTTATTGAAGCAGTAACTTTTCTGCTGTAGAACACGCTTGGTACATTGTCATACAATGAACCAATTTATCAGTGAAACTGAGATAGAAAGGAGGAAACACAAGAGACAAGAAGAATGGGAGAAAGTTAGGAAAGCTGATGATCCTATTGGTATGGATCTTGCTATTTTTAAGTATTTGTATGTGGAGTTGATATAGCAAGACAAAAACCAAAATAAAAGGCATTGCTTAAATTGCTTCAAAGTTTTGTGGTCTAGATATTTCAAATAATGGAACAAATTAAAATTTTCTTCGTTCGGACTAAGACTCAAAAAACTAAACATATATTGCATTTTATTGCAAAAGGTTCTGTGAAGTGCACATTCCTTTGTACTACTGCTTTTGCCACCAGTAACGTAGTTAAACCATGCGTCTATTTAAACTAATTTTTACTGCTTTGTGTTTCAAACTGTTCTGTTATGAGCAAGTCTTAGTGCCTGGGCATTATTAGTGAAGTTTGCATTCCAATAATTTTGATGTCTTTTCTAATCATTTTGTGATGATTTGTACAGAGGCACCAGAGGAGGAATACGACCCCCGCTCTTTATATGAACGCTTGCAAGAACAGAAGGACAAGAAACAAAGAGATTTTGAAGAATCTATAAAATTTAGTATGTTTTTCATGCTTTGAGGAAGTATCATTGGCGGTAGATCTATACACCAGAAAACCTGTAAACTTCAAAACCTTGCTAGTGAAATGATCTAGCAGCCTGTCTTTGGTTGATGTTTGGTAACCGGTTTGCATAAATCAAACTGATAATTTAAGAATATAAAATGAGTGTATCACATATCAGGAAAAGAGAGCATCAAAATACATGTATTTAGGTTCAGTTTTACGCCAGGCATTTCTGCGTGGTTGTGTGCACTTGAAGTGAGCTACTATGACGTCAGGAGAGCTCAGCATAAGAGAACCAGACTGAGCATGTTGGAGCTGCACATTTACATGGAGGTTTTGAACGACCGGGTTGTGCGACCTCTGTAAACTAGTGGCACAAACTAGACAAGTAACCTACTTCTTTTTGGTTGTTGTGACGTGAAGCTGTGGGCTTTTCATTTTCATATGGTGAACCAAGAACAATTTTCTGTGACAGCGGTCATGCAAATAGTTCAGAAAACTAGCAACACACTGTACAGTACAGCGGTAGTCTGCACAACTAGCCCATGAGATGTAGTGCACTGCACTCCACACAGGGTTTAACGTTGTTTGAACTGCAATGTGGATTGCAACACTCAGACGAAACAAACACTGCACCATTTCACGACAGCAGATCTGATTGAATTCACTCTTGCATCATTCAACCAAAAGCAGGTGTTCACGTGATTTCAAAGCACCTGTTTTAACACACCTTCTCCAGTTAGCTCACTTACGAACCAATCAACTATGAGCGTACTGTGTTGACTTCCCCCGAAAGCTCAGTTGATCACTCAGACTTTGGTGAATCAGCAGAAGTCGTGTTAAGTGACTTGAAAAGTAGCTAATGAGCTCACGTGGTCGTCATGTATAAAGGCCTACAATTTTACAAGTGCACCTAAATGTGTAAGTTTCATCAGTTTACCAAACAGGATTGCTTACTCAATCTTGTAGCATTTTGCTTATTGCTACACAGGCCAACCGCCATGACGCTGCTTATATGAACACCGTAAATTTGACATACTAAGGGCAGGGCTGCAATTGCTACATAAAGTGACAGTACTTCAATCTTAAAAGTTTATGCAGACCCATAAAAATTTTTGAACTTTTACTGGTAGTGCGTAAGAAATGAACTGCGCTGTGGCCATCACGTTTAAGTAGTGGCCAGGATATATGTTCTTTGAGGTAACCACTCAACATTGTGCTGTAGAGTGCTTTAACCCTTTAACGCACACTAATTTCACAACACATCAAACTGTTAAAATTGCTCAAAATCAGTTCTATTTGTGCCATACATCTACAAAGCAAACTTCTTTTCAAAAAAATTTTTGCATATTGTTGATATATGGCATAAATGTTGTGGGACACATATGTCCCTCGGTGCATAAATGGTAACTGTTGCTTTAGGTGAATTTCTAAAATTACTCCATGGCTGCATAGATACTTAGATAGCACAGGTTACTTTTCGAATACTTGGGCTTACTTTGCAGGGTGTAATATAGCCGGTCAAATAGATTGGCTACTTTTTAGCTAGACAATGGCCCAGATGGGCAATTTTTTTACCATTGTGAAGGCCAAGCATCAGAAAACAAAATTTGGTGGGTAGGCCTACTAAGCTGCAGAAACGCTAGACTTGAGATTGGATAAATAGGGTCACTTTGCAGTCATATACAAATGTCAGTAACTAAACTAAGCAAAGAAGGGTCTCTTTCTTGTCAGACCAGTAGGATGACTTCTTTTATGGAACTGAAGTTTGGAACAAAGCCATAAACAACTTGCTGTCAAAATTACAAATGACTGAGCTTTTTTCACTCTGATGCATGTGCTTCAGTGTAAATAATGTGGCTGTTTCAAGCTGTTGGCCTTGTTCCATGTCTATCTGAAAAATAGCTAATCTATTTGGCCAGCTGGATTAAACCCTGCAAAGTAAGCCCAAAGTAATTGTAAAGAAGCCTGGGCTATCTAATTATTTATGCAACCGCAGGCTAATTCCGAGAAATCCCGTAAAGAAACAGTTACCATTTATGCACAAGACGCATGTATCCCTTACATAAAACTTATGCAAAAACTTATTAATACCTGCACAAATTTGAAAAGGTCAATCATAGTACAAAAAACAACATAAAATAACAGCCCAGTGTGCCCAGCGCGAGTGCATCAGCACAGAGGTGTTGTCGCTGCTCAACTACTCCATGTGATGCAAAGCATAACATGCACAACACTGAACAGATGAAACGTACTAGAGCAGTGATTTTTAACCGTGTCTTCAATCATCCTTTTTTGGCTCTCATTAATGCTATGAAAATCATGAATGCACTAAAGTAAAATCAGCAATGCTGTATGTACATGCGAATGAGTCTGCAAGAGGTGCAGAAGCATTGCGTGCAGTGATATAACACCAGCAAAATTGCTTTCAGCAATGAAGTAACAGTAACTATCAGTAGTTCGTATTACGACAGGTGAGCCTAAGTTTGATGCGGCTCCTTAAAAGCTTGAGAGGATTCAGATTTGTCTCTGACACTAGAAAAGGTTGAGAACCACTGTACTAGAGCACCTTCAGTTTGCGAAATTTTGTGTTAGTCTCAGTAGTTTAAACACGCAGGGCACAACTTCTGAATTGCGAGAAAATAGAGTAATACTTTTGTCTTGGCAAACCTTAGAACTCGTTTCAAACAAAACTTAAAACTTTTTAAGCATCATCCGCTGTTTCCTGAATATAATTGTGAGCTTGGAAGTAGTGATGACATTTTTGAAGAAATTTAGAAAAACTAACAAATTTTCAAGTCTCGGTCTTGTCTCGGATTTTTTGATGAAGTCTCAGTCTCGGAGTTTACGGTCTCGACTACGTCATTGATTATTTATTAACGCATTGTTCTTCATTTCCGCGGCAACACGATAAGTTAGTGCAGGAAACAGCAGCTTAGTTACTGGACGACTATTCACGCAAGACGACTATGCTTCATTAATCAGAAATCGTTTCTTGGTCTTTCACATGCTGGAACGGGCAGTAGAGCAACTGGAGTTTGGTATTATATTATTGCTATCAACTGAGGCCTGTCAGCATTGTTCGATCAAAAGGGAATGTTATATCACATAAATGTTTGCCTTTTTAAAGGTCAAGGCGCAGTTTATTTGCAACACTTATTTCTTAACTATCCCGTTTACAGCAAGGGTCTACACCTGACACCTGGTCTTAGTCCAGAACCACATTTTCCCCATGAGCGTTAAGTCGCGACCCGCTTCTAAAAGTATGCATTAACTTTAGGAGTTTGGAAAGGTTAAGTTATAAAAACAGTTTGATAAGTGCCTTACTAAAATTCTGGTGGTAGTAGAGATGACATGATAAAAATGGTCTAATCGACCCTTGGAAGTAGGTACCGTTCAACAGTACAATGTTACTTTTAATATTTCTGGGGTAACGTGCCCCTCCTTGACCCCGTCCAGGTGCACATATACAGGCAACCTCTGCAGGACCTAAAACAAGCCTCTGTCTAGCATTGTGTTTGTGGTCTTGTGCATTTTTCGTCTGTACTTAATGAGTTCATGTGTAGTATGTCTTGTACTTTTGCAATCGCACTTGATTAACATGCGCAAAGACTCATCGTCATAATATGAGAGGATAGGGCAAGCACTGGTACTTTAAGCAATGTGAGTTTGCATAAAACTTTCAAAGCAAATGTGAAAAAGACACGTGTGTAAGATAGGCTTGGGAATATTTTTTATGTGAATCGCGGATAAGTTTTTTGCAATAAACATATTTTGAGCATTTTTTTCAAGATGTTTTCTTCAGAGATAATTCGCGTAGAGAAAATTATTTAGAACTGATTTTAGGTCCAGTGTAGAATGAAAGCTGATGGTAACTATGCTCTTCTACAAAGTTTTCGGAGTTTAAACAATATGCTGAGCGTAAGGTTTTTTTGCAGCTACTTTCATGTTGGATTATTTGCTTTTCAGAGAATCAGTTTCGTGGAATCGATAAAGATGAAGCTGATTTTCTTGGAGAAATCGCAGCAAGAGCTTCAAATTTGGAAAAGCAGCAAAAGGAAGAGGAAGAAAAAGAGTTGAAAGAATTTCGAATATCCTTTCTTAGTTTTATTGACAAGACAGTCGTATACAGCTCTTTACAAATCGGAAAGTTTAGCGCCTGGATGTTTTTGACATTTGCGCCTTTTTTCTTTGCTGCTAGCTGTTTATCTGCGTTATTTTGGTGGCTTATTTTCGCCCGTGGCATTCGCGCGGTCTGTATGTTTAGACAGGTTGTTTTATTGTGAAATTTTGCGGCACTTATTCATGAATTATACGGATAGACCAGCGGAAATACGCTGGACATAATGCGCGTACAACAATGATATTCTGTTGTTTGTCTGCGCGAGTTGAATCAGATTTTTAAATCAGACATACCTTACTTTTTAGACTTTTGAATCAGACATGACTTAGTTTTGAGACTTTCCGCTTTTGCAAATTTTGAAGAGTTTGAATCTATCTGCGGCTTGCCCCTTAACACACCTTGTACACAGCTGTTCGCAAAAATCAATTAACCGGCGTGAAACCCGTCGCCATTGTCGCACCAACGCAGGCCAGTGCCAACCACAGTGAAACGAAGAGCACGAAATCTCAGTCAATGTTAATTAAACAGGGTGTCAAAAGGAAAAGGTAAGGTTAGCTGTGAGAAGCAAAACAGTTTGCTAACATCGCTGTTGCTGAGCTGGCATTTCATTCTGTAAATCGAGCCAGTTTTAATCACGTTTTACGTGGTGGCGATTTCATGGGAGGGGTCTTTTAACTATGAAAGGAGGATAATCGCATGTGTAGCAGCGTTTCTCGCAAACTCTTAGACGGTTTTGGGTTAAAATCAGGTCAGTGTAACTTTTGAGGAAAAGTTGTTTCATGCAAAAAAATAACTGCCTTCCGACCTTGCTCAAAGCGTGAACGGCATTCTGCTTTAAATTGAAGTAAATTGGATATGTGGTGCAAGTTCTTTAATTACGCAGCAGGGATCACGTTTAAGGCGCGTTTGTGAGTACGTTATTGTCCGTTCTAAAAAACTTCCTACTTTATGCTGACGCTGCTGGCTTAGTTCTTTGTTTGAAAAATTTGACCAATGTCTCACGCTTGCCATTCTTTGTGTTTTTAGTGTTGCACTTGATTCAGACGACCAGTCTTGCGCCACGAGTGCCCGTGCGGCCAAAAAAGGTAGGCTGGACTTGATTGTGTGGTCAGTTTTGTTAGTCGTCTCATCTTGGATTGCACTGTGTGATCTTGTGTTCGTGCCGGGGCTTCTTTCTTTTCAAAGCTCATCACACGTGACAAGCGTAGATCGTGTATAGCAGGGTTCACCAACATTTTTGGAACTGAGAGCTACTTCTTGGTACAGATTCATGCGAAGGGCTACCATTTTGATACACACACTTGTGAAATAAAAATTTGCTTAATTTCTCTTCAATTATGTTATCATTAATAAAAATTAAAGATATTCATCAATGTGAAGACACTGATCATTTCAATACTATTATCAGAACAGCCCCGCGGCCAACCCACGTGGTCCGCGCGGACGACCTGGTGCCCGCGGGCACCATGTTGGTGATCCTTGGTGTATAGTCTTTCGCAGTGGCGTAACGAGGTTAGGTGGCGTTCGGGGCAAGAAGCAAGTTTTGCGCCCCCATGTTTGAACCTGCCAAACCAACCTGATTTTGAGCCTGCCAAAACCCCACGTTTGAACCTGCCAAACCAAGTTTGGCGCCCCCGTGTTTGAACCTGATTTTGAACCTGCCAAACCCCCATGTTTGAACCTGCCAAACCAAGTTTGGCGCCCCCATGTTTGAACCTGGCGTCCCCATGTTTGAACCTGAGGTCTTTCGGAAGCAAATGTACTGTATTGAAGAAAGTAGTTGTAACATTATTGGGAGTTTTCAGCGCCTCCCGCAGTGATTCGGTGCCCGGGGAATTGTGCCCCTCTTTCCCCCCCTCGTTACGCCCCTGGTCCGAGGTATGCTTGGCTTTTCTCCGACCGCAGTGTGTTAGTTTGTTTAAGCAAATTCCAACACTTTGAAGAGTCCTATTGTTCGAGAGGCGTTCGTAAAAATTGTGTAAATGAATATTTCCTGTTCTCGTCGTCATAAGATGGACGAAAATTGTCATTCAGCAAAAAATTGGAGCACAGCAAATGCTTTGCAGACAGCAAGGATATTCGATATTCAAATTATTTCATGATTAAAAATATTGTCGTTAAGCTTGCCATTTCTGTTTGTTCGACCAAGAGAATCGCAAGGCTCTTGCTCGTCGCTTTCTAAAATGCCTCCTCTTGTTAGTTGTATCGTTGCGACAATTCAAACGAAAACAACTTTCATTCCTGCAGCTGCGGAAAGTGAAGACGCCGCTCCCGCTGCGCAAAAGTCGTCCGCGCCACCGACAAGAACCATCTACCCGTCGGCGCAACAATGCGTCGGGTTTTTACCCGGTATCGGGAGTTACGATTCGGACAGCGACTCGAGCGGCAGCGTATCGTCGACCGACATCGACGTGTCGACCACGCTACTCGGCGAAATCATCTACGCGAACGCTCGAGACGACTGATTTCATGGGGCGGCGGCGGCGATGATCAGCATGTTGCATTTCGAACAGCTGGCCAAGTGGAGAGCTGACATGTACAATCCCATCTTGATCGGACACGTCTGTGCGGCGAGAATGCGTTGTTTTCGTGTTTGGGGTGGAATGCACTGAAAGTGATCGCCGTTGGCCGTTCCGTTACTCGATCGTTTAAAGATGAGGATCTTCTTTTAACAAATTTTAAAGGGGTGGTTAAACTGGAGGAGTTGACAAGCAATTGCCGGAATAGTTTTTGTCGAGTTCAGAAACGTTGAAAATTGTTTACTTCCAATAAATTTTATAGTCCATTTCAATGACGTAGAAAAGAAGACACTCATGTGCAACTTTGTTACGCAAATAGAGCAAAACTTGTCGGAAAAGAGACTACCATTAAAAACAGCTGAAGTGATGATTTTGCTCAGTCATTTGTTATGGTATATTATTATTCTGTCCATCCCTTTTGATGTTGTATAATTGAAGCGACAAACATCGAGAGCTCGATAGTTGCTGATAGAACTCCTGCATTGTGGCATACTAGAAATTGTGTGGAGGACTTGCATCTTTGGTGCCAACCAGCATACGTGTTCCTGTGGGAAGTTGCAAATGCTTTTATGCGACCCTTCTTGCTGTCGGACCAACGTACTGATGCTTGTTTCTGCGCAACCAACCATGACCTAGACTCGAAATGCAGACGCCTCGGTAATCTTTACCGAACAGCAGCGGACCTGCATGGCCGACTTGCCTTGTCCCGAGCGAACGTTGCATCCTTCATAACAGAAGATCGCTTCTTTTTGCGATGCTTGTTCCTTATCTGACGTTTCGCCTTCTATCATACAGTGCGCAGTGAAAATTTCGTCCATTTGGCCTCTCCCCACTGCCCTCTCTAACCTCACTTTTCCGCAGTCGTTGAAATCTTTTTTCAAATGGCTAAGCAAACGTGAGCGAGCCCAAGTGGGATTTTTGACACAATCTGTTGCTTTGTTTACTTTTGAATCGCTTGGTTCGCTCACTTGTCGTCGGTCGGCAGGCCTGTCCACGACTAATGCAGGTTTGTCCGAAATTTGAAAAATCAGACTCGTCGATGTTAGTAAAACGGTCATCCAGTAGTGTACAGTGCGGATGTTGGCCAATCAGAAACCAGTGTGTACCGAATTTGCATATTCTAAGTGTGCGGCCAGTTCACGTTTAAATCTGGGCATATAGGCTATTCTCTGCACTAAATATTGTCGACTCTCTCAGATCGACCACGTTATATAACAGTGGTGGGCAAACTGCAGCACGTCGACATGTTTTGTGTGCCTCATCTAGCTGAATAGCAATATCTGTAATTGATAGCGAGTTGTTGCCTCAAATTTAACGCTTTGTTTCATTTGTCAATGTGTTTACCAGGGAGTCTATGCGATTTGATAACAAAAGCAGTTAAAGTAAAGTTCAGGTTTGGCTTCTTAAATTTCCAGAACAAAATTAAACTTTTTCAAAGAGAAATATTGTCAAAAACATTCTGTCATTTTACCAATGTCAGAATGAGAACGAATGCTTTTACCGAAAAGGCAATTTTGTATCCTTCCTAAACAAAAATACATTACAGGGGCTTGGGTGCCCCTAGTCTTGATAGTCCATAAAACCGCTTGGAAATCACCTGCATGGTGTCATTTCTTTGTATTGTGTACCAATAAAACGAAACGCCAGTGCACTGTCACTGTCACTCCAACATTGTGAGTCATGATTCCATAGGAGAAATAAAGTTTGCCGATTGCGAAAATATTGTCACGCTGACATGGGAAAACTGGAGCTAGATGGTCCGATTGAGTGTATCACGATCCAAAATACGAACTATATACATCCACTATTACTGCAAAGGGCTAAGATAGGGTAGGCGACTAGATATTGCCGCTTCCCTGGAGCATGTGCTGCCCGTGGCGGAGAGTCGTGTTCACCATTGGGCTCTTACGCTCCTGTACAGGATATAATTGAAAAGCCTGCACGAAGTTCGTAAGTTCCTGGCTTCGCAAAAGTATTCCTAAATAAGGACAAAAAGTAAACAAAAACTGGAAAAGATTTAGAAGGTTAGTCGTGGTGTCAGTTTTTGCGTAATAATGTGTCCTCTGGAGTAAACTCCTTTCATGGACACCAGTCAGAAAAATTGCACAAACCTGTCAGAAATGGAAAGTTTGTCGCAGTGTTTCATGTTTTGAGGATTCAACTTTTCCGAAGTGGGTCAGCGCTTCATTTGCCTTTATACGCAGGGGAACACCTACGTCATTTACATGGCAGCGATATCAGAAGTTTCGTCATCGCTTTCGTTTGATTGATAAGCTTTGTTGTCATATTCGCCTGCATCAGAAGAGTCGCTAATCGTCACAACTGGACTGAAGTCATCGCTCTCAGACATGCTATTTCTTCTCTCGTTCCAATTTAGTTCGTTGTAGCTTTTTTCTGGAGATTCTTTGGCTTCGGGTAGCGAACACTTCCAAGGTGCTTTAACACCTTCATATTTGTCATTGACACTTGCCGCAGCCAAAATCATCTTCGCAAATTGTGAGTTCGGGTTGTTAAGAAGAGCATCAGGTTCACCGAATTCTGCCACCTGGAAATGTTGCATGTTGAAAATATTTTTACCTTTTTATTTCAATTACCTTCTTCACTCATTGAACAAACAATCTGCATAGCAAAGAAAAAGTAAGATGAACAGCTGGTTTGGTACGTCCACAAATGACTTATTTTCATTAAAACTTTTTCTATGCTTGATACTAGCAGAAAAAAGCGAAAAATGACTTATTGACTTATTTTCATTAAAACTTTTTCTATGCTTGATACTAGCAGAAAAAAGCGAAAATTGGCATGTTTCAGAAACAAGATTGCTTGGGAAAATCTTCGGCCGTTGCTAAGTTTCTGGTTGTGACAAACGCAGAAGGCTATAGCCTACAATTAGCAAGAATATCAATCTGCTAAAATTAATGAAAGGCTTCTTTTTACATCGAAAAAAATACAACAAAACGATCTTATTGAGTAGAACAGCAAAGGTTTATGTTTATTCAAACAAAGCTACCTTGCCATTGTCCATCACTAAGATCTTATCGCATGTGAGAACCGTGTTGAGACGATGAGCAATGGTCAACATTGTACAATCAGCAAACGCTTCACGTATCGTGTCTTGCACCA
>JGI24158J21664_10005592_pt1 | contig 16441 bp, 11 predicted proteins | sample Ectturendosymbi3_FD_21664 | JGI IMG/M metagenome (IMG submission 21664)
ACTGTATTTTCATATTCTTAAAACATACTGTAAAAGTGCGAAAGTAATGCAATTATAATTGTAATTTGACATTTGTAGCACACAATAATTGTAATGTAATTGACAAATTCGAAATTGTAATTATAATTGAAGTGAAATGATGTAATTTATTCAACTCTGTGCTGAAGTCCCTTCTAATAAAAGCCCTCACCAGTCACCACAATGTCAACTAAATATCGTTTGTCAAAACTAAATATCGCTTGTCCTTTCTAACGTATCGTTTGCCCTTACGTTAGGTTTTCAGACCAAGGATCGTCGGCTCTGATTTGTCAACGTGAGAGCAAGACCTTTTCTAAGCTTTTCTTGTGGAAATAACTTTCAAACCTTTTAGGAAACCCACATTGCGTATCGGTTGACACAGATTGACTCTACTTGCAGTCAAGCCTACAATCTGAGCTCTAAATTACCTACGCTGCTACGCAAACACACCAAATGCACTATCTCGCTTCAAGAACGTGATTTTCCGATACCGTGACGTCATACAGAAAATCAATTTTATTGAAACTAACCAATTTAACCTTTGCAAGTTCTTCACTTCACCCGCCACTATGTAGTACATTTTTTGTTGAAAATCTCCCACAAAATATTAAACAATAGCCTGAGATGTGGCAAGAAGTGTTATTCGCCAATGCCGATAGGCGTCAGGTGATATGCTGTTGGGGCGTTGCTAAACATCGAACGATAGAAGAAAAAGGGATAGCTTTGACCGTTTTCCAGTGATTTCAAGCAGGGCTTATTTATCAGTTTGACTGAAGGGAGCAATTTTAACCTTGAACTACTGGACCATAGGCGGAGATAGGCAGGGGTCCGCGGTCACCCTAAATTTTTAGATCTAATCATTTTGTGCTTTGAGAGGCGCTATCCCAAACACCGCCTGCTGTCGAATGTCATCTCTCTATCCTTTGTTCAAAGTACGTGTGATAGGGGTAGAGGGGAAATGTCTTTGGCTGGGAACGGAAAGGTGCAGGGACGGGGGGTAATTGTCATCCAAAGAAGTTTGAAAAAGCCCTGATTTCAAGACAAACGCAAAGGCAGTTAAGCACCTTGGATTTGAATCAGGCTTTTGAGACATTTACTAGCTTTTTTTACTTAGAACAAAAAANGGAAGAGTTGAAGTTACTTTCAAAATTAGTTTTTATTCTACTTTCCGCGCCCCAGCCGCCTCGTTGCTGCGCGACTGGTTGNGCTTCGTATGAAATCCGTTGCAGAATCAGTAGTTTAAAAATGGATGATTTTCTTTATATACGCTCGGACATTGGATGTGTGTACAGTTACGAAAAAACTGTCATGATTTACTGCAATCAATTTATAACGCAAATCTCGCGAAATAAATTGTTTAATATTAGTCGGTAGTATCCGGTTAAGTAAAATACAAATTATAGTAAAAATTATTGATGTCCCAAACTAACCCTAGTCATGATCCGTCAAATGGTAGCTTCGCACCATTGGCTCAGCTAAGTACATGAACCAAATGTCTGAATATGCGGTTCCTCTCGTACTGTTAAGTGCCAACTTTAGTCAACGTATCAAAATATGTCCACCAACTCGCAAGCATCGCTTTTGCCACCTAGAGACAAAACTCGGCATTGTCAAGTCTGTCGCATAAAATCTTGCTTCTGCAAAAAAGAGAACAAATTGTTTTTATAGAAAACGGTTTATTCCGAAGAGCGAAGACACTTAGAACAACAAAAAATATACAACAAAGCAGCAGCAGCAGCTCCGATGGGGTAGCGGCAGTGAATGTGACAGTTCATGATGGCGTTGAGACGAACTTATAGAATCCACGATAAGAGATAAAGTAAGAGCAACCTAACAACGATCACGGTACACCAGCGGTATCACACAAGCTGAGTGATAACCTTTTTCTTGACGTCGTAAGCGAAGCGGTTGCTCTTGAACAGCTCGCTTTGATAAAAGGTACTCAAGTTGTGGATGTTGATCGCTCGGGCCTGAAAAACGTAACAACGTGCGTCACAAGTGACGTTCGGCGGTCGATGGCAACAGGACGCAGCTGCGCGGAAGAACGTGGATTTGAAGCAGGGTTGCCAGGACGACAGTTGTCCTGAGCAAAGGAGATGCTTTGAACCTTCATTCTTTGTGTGGCCGCTAAACTTTTTTGAGCTAGTTTTGAATTCGCAAAATTCCATGAAGTCATGAATTTTTTTTGAAAAACTTCCTTGTCACTAAATGCTGCTTAGTCAAAATGTAGGCCAACTTTAGAACCTGCACCTTAATTTGTTTACTTTAAATGGGACAAACTTTTTTGCACAAGTAAATACTTCTGTAGCTTTTTATTTGCTGGTTGTTTCACTAGCTATGACGAAATAAACACGTATATGGTTACAACAGCCAATGCTTCGCATCAGGAAGCAAAACCAAAGAGCACGTGGTTTAGTTTTGATGGTTTGGTAACTTGGTGGTAGAAAGGTGAGGGAGTGTGAGCAAACACAGCAATCCCATTGAACCAAACCTTTTCAATCAAGGATGTAGTCGGTTCGGAGAAGAAAAATCGTGCTTCCTGCTCCACATATTAACAGTTCGTGATTTGGGTTCATTTTAGGCGTTTTTTGTTCTGCTTGGATTCGATTTTCAGATGATAACGATGACGACCGCCGTTAAAACGCACAGAGAAACAAGTACAGCCTTCTGCTTCTGAAAACCGCTCGACTTCAAGGGAGCTCAAAGCCACCAAAACTTCATCATTCTATCTCGGCCCACACATTTGCGAAGCTCACGACACGTAACAACCCGTTCGACAATCTGGGGCCGCGACCTTATGTCGTTTTGCGCAAAATCATTAGAGGAACAGACAACTAAGTTTATATCGCAGAAATTCAATAGAAAAATAAAACAAAGAAGCGTACAGTTACGTAGCCAACCCTAGGAGCTACAATGCACCTTTGCCTTTACACTCATGAACCGAAATCACTTTGCTTGGGGGGCACGGGAAGACTATGTGCACTGGTGTCGTAAATAAATTTTATTGATGAAGTTCACACCAGCGCAGACACGGGGAGGAGTGAGAATAAAGGCTGGTTTACACTAGGACTGAGGAAAGCTTGAAAACTGGTTTGTTCTATTATGACGAAATTCCCACGCCCTGCTCAGCCCAAAAAATTTTACGCTCTGGAGGGAACTGCACAGCCGAGCCCAGCCCGGATCTCGGCTTGAGCAGGGACGTTGTTGAGGTACTCGGTGGGTATAAATCAGGAAGGTGGAGTTTTTATGCGTTTGCACAACATTTCAGGGATGAAGAGCAGTAGTAATGGTTTGTACGGGCATCAAAATGATAGGACTGGTGTATTGCCGATAGAGTTACACCTGGGCTACTGTAGTTTCAAAAATACCAGCGGAGTATAATAGGCTAGTACTGCATAGTCAGTGATGATATTGCCAACCAGCATACAGTAATAGGCTACCTTCACCTTTTTGCATGTGAGCACCTTTTAAATGCCAGTACCACAGCAGCAACCGTAGCTTTTTTTGTTACAACAGCCAATCGTTGCAGATACCAGCTTGTTTATACCAAGCAACCAGACAGACGCGGGCAGTACGTCGAACTTCGCTCGCATAGCAACCAAGCGTAAACAGTATTGCAAGTGTAAACACTTCCCACGCTCAGCCTTGCTTGGCCGTAGCGCAGTTTTTTTTTAGGAAAATGTTAGGTACCTGGTATGGACCTACAGTGACACGATTTTCTCTCATTCTAGGGACCCAACGATAATTTTCTGATTCTAGGGACCCGATTTTCAGATCTAGGGTCCCGAATCGGGTCCCTAAAACATCTTAAAAACCTGCCCTAATGTAAACCAACCTAAACAGCCATCTCTGCTCGTGAGCGGTTCACTCTGTTCGAGCTCGATAAACAGTAACTGCGTAATAATTGCAATCGAGAAACCTGGCCCTCGCTACGCAGCTTTTTGGCTCGGTGAGAATATAGTCAACGGGCTCAACCCTTGCAGCCTATAGACCAGTGGTGTCAAACTCATTTTCACTGAGGGACATATCAGCATAATGGTTACCCTCAGAGAGCCAGTTGTAACAGAATTAACGGCAATGATCTACGCTACGTTAAGGTTAAAGAGCGTCTCTGTGACGTAATAATGGTTATTTTGCAGTGAAAGGAGCTCTGAAACTGAATAACTTTTTCAAAGAGCGACGTTAGGTCAGCAAGATGACTAAAATAGCAAAGAACGTCGTTCGCCTTTATGAACAGGTACAGACCACTACTGTTCCAAAAAATAGGCAGTTTGAGGCTTAAAATTTAAGCTTCGCGGGCCACCATTTTGACACATGTGCTATAGACAGTCATACACCACCAGGCACCACCGTTCCACACTTCACCAAAGACAGCTACCTTCTCGGCAAGCTCCTTTTCCTGAACCTGAGCGTATTCCTGGTTGTCCCCGTAACGATTCCTCTGGAACCTGTTGTAATCCGACACTAACTGGCGCAAGATGAACAGCAAAAGCTCGTTGTTGTCCTTCTTGTAGTTGAGATATCTTGAAAACGTCTGGCGGATAAAAGTATAAGTTTTACGTTAAGCCCAGCGCGCAGGAGAGTTTATCACGGTCACGTTTCAGCCAAATTAAGTTTTCAGATCGTAGTTTTTAAATCAAGATCCTTTCAGACCACGCAAATCACAGACATCGGTTGGAACAAAGAATACGGTACTGCAACTACCTGGCGGTGAAATGTAAACTCTTAAGAAATATTAATTATATTTTATTACATCCACAACCGCAACTGGCGTCAGTGGAAACACGACATGTGCCCGTTCATAAAAACCAACTGTACACCCGTGTCCATGTGTTTTCACCCAGCACGTGAAAGGAGTAACGGGGACTTGAGACACGCTCGGGTAAACACATCGCTTCAGCAACCAATTAAAACATTTCCGCGTCATCATGAAGTTAAACAGGCAAAAGACCTGAACTAAATTGTATTAGAGGAAAACTGCAGTACTGCGGCCAGCAACAACGACATAACATTGCCACACTCATCCTTTTCATTGAACGCATTATGACGTAACATTCCCACACCCACCCTTTTCATCGAACGCATGACGTAACATTCCCACACTCACCCTTTTCATCGAACGCATTATGACGTAACACTCCCGCACTCACCCTCTTCATCGAACGCATTATGCTGAACTTCTGCGTTTCCACAAAACTTTCCAAAATGATGCGAATGGCAGTGTTGACGTCATCGTCGATGACGTGCGAGCGAAGGTGCATGCGCGCGTTCGCTTCAGCCAACCTGATCATGGACTCGATGTGTCGCACAGTGATGGGGATGCTTCCGGTCGCCATCGACTCCCGACGAAGGTCCGAATACAGTTTGGCCACCTGCGACGCAAGACAGTCTTTCTACTAAGGGATGTGGTGGCAAATCGCCGAAATCGTGATCGAAAGGACGATTCGACCCCTCACAACCAGGGTTGCGGCGTCGGAGCTCCGACTCCTTAACACAGTGGTCCCCAACCGCGGCACCATTTCCAATACTCAGGGGTGCCGCGAGTCAAGACGTTTTTCAATACATCATCAAAGATACATTTTGAAAATGTCATCAAACCTCAAATCAAATTGCTGTGGGTTCGTCACTGGGTAATTCAGACTTAATTTTTGTCTGTGGGGTGCCACAAAGGTTGAAAAACACTCCCTTAACATAAAAAGAATGAAATTTGGCTGTTAAAATCAATGGAAATCGTGGTCCCTAGAATCAGAGAAATCGGGTCCCACAGGTCCATAACACTTTCCTTTAAAAAAAAAACTTGCATTCATGATAGAAAAAATTATCTTCACGGGAGCTGATTTATGTCTCTCTGAATGGGACAAGGAATATAAGACTATATCCTGGCTGACTGAATGCGCAGCCCGACTTTTTGGTTGACTGACCGGGACGCCGGGACATTGCCTGTAATCTTGGCCCGGATATAATGGGACGTTTGGTATGCCTAAGCAGGCTGCAAATGTTTATTTCGAAACTACGCTGCGTCGGCGGTGATTTGTGACGACACAATCCTTCTCGACTTCACTTCGTATGTTTTCGGTTCTTAGCAGTGGTTCTCAACTCTTGTAGGCCCGTGGGCCATCATTTCAACAAATTACCCGAAGGACCACCTTGCTATGCTGGCACCTCATGCACAACTAGTCAAACACATGAACCTAAAAATGGTCTTACATAATATATTGTACAGTAAAGGTTACAAGTTTCAGCAACGTTTTACAAAGGATTTATGGAACCCTTTGCGAACCACTAGAAATTCCAGGTGAAACACTGGTGGTCCACCTGGACCATGTTGAGAATCACTGTTTACAGGCTTTGGAGTCGAAGAAGTTGAACTGGTGTTTGCTTACGCTTGAGAAAGCCAACACCCTCGACCTACAATAATTTTATTGTCCGGGGCCAATGCCCTCCCGGCCTTATATGGACCGGGGTCACAGAATAGCGATCAAACGCGACGGGTTTCCCCAATCGACTGGGAACATTTGGAATTGTTGAAGTGACGTTGTCTGTTGTAATGGCGTGTTCATCGAAGCTCCTGCTTCTAGGAGCAATACTTGGTTGTGCCGGGAGCTAATACGTTTTTCAAAACCATGCCTTAAAGCAGGGTCACTTACCATTTTTAAACTGAGAGCTACTTCTTGTACACCGATTAATGCGAAGCGCTACTACTTTGATACACAATTCAGAAATAAAAATTTTGCTCAATTCACCTTCAATTATTTTAGCATTGATATTCGTTAATGTGAAGACATTGATCACGCTAACGTTATTTTTAGAACAGGCCCGCGGGCGACCTGGTGCCCGCGGGCACCACGTTGGTGACCCTGCCTTAAAGCAATCTGCTATGGGTTAGCCGCTGGATGCCGAAAGCCTAAAAAGTTTGGGAAGCACTGCTATGAAGAGTTAAATACGGCGACAATTAACACGGGACGGACAATGCACAATCCAAACATGCGACCCAATGCTTGTGATCAAAACTGTAAAAGTACTGATATAATCGTGTGCTGCTTCCGTAACGGAACTGCACAACAAAGATGAAAGCTACAAACCTTGTCTTGGTCCATTTGATGGAGCTTAGGCTGCACCTTCTCACGGGCGTAGATTATATATTTCTTGAGCAAGTCCTGTGAAAAGAACAGCGAATATAACAACCTGCTGATTAACTGATTATATAAACAAGTTGGAGCACAAGGGTTTTGCCAAAACCACGAATACTGGGCATTTCTTCACAGAATGCGCTAATGAAAGCAGGAGCGTAATATTTATAAAAGGAGGTTTTTTTAGGCGTTTTAGGGACCCGCTTCGGGTCCCTAAAATCTGAGAAAATCGGGTCCCTAGAATCAGAGAAATTGGGTCCCTACAGATCCATACCGGGTGCCTAATATTTTGCTTAAAAAAACCCTGGGTTAACAAAAGGTAAATTCACTAGGAAACAAAATATTTTATGACACTAATTATGGTGACCAAGCAAAAATTCTGCCCAACGAAACCTTCCGTTCCAACTGCGGGAACTTCGCATCACATCAAAACGAAGTATAATATCCTGTCAAGGTTGTTTAACGTATGAACCGAACACAAACCTGTGGTATCTTTTCGGTACTGGTTGGGTTGATATCAGGCACTTCTTCCAGTTGCTCAGTGACAGCAGAAGGATGATGTCTGCGGTGACTCCGTACCACGAAACGAGCCAACATTTCATCTTTCAGAGCGTCGACCTGCACAGCACAGCACATCGGAATCAAAAACTCGTCTGGGAACACAGCGATAAAAGAAATGAAGCTTTATGCGCCACATAATGTCCAAATTAAAAAAAAAAACTCAAATAAGGCCAAACAACACATTTGCGACCAAACCACTTCTGAAAACGGACAAATTTTCACAATTTGACCGCAACAAGACCAAGTTTCCAACCCTGCTTTGTGATACACTGATGAGACCCGAAAGTCGAATTCGTGCCGTGCGGAGGCGGGTAGATTTTATCGTCATGCATCAACATGTAGACAGTGGTTATTACTGGAACAGAAAATGGAGTCTTTGCCTACACGTTAGAACCACAGCAGACATACCGAAAACACCGCTCAGTCCCAAGGATTCACGATGGTGGAAAACACACTCACCTGATCCTTCACAACGCAAAGGACATCAAAACGAGATAAAATGGGTTCCGAAAGGTCCACATTGTCCGCAAACGTCAGCGAAGGGTCGTACCTCCCACCGATAGGGTTGGCGGCGGCAATCACGCAGCACCTTGCCTGAAGACAGTAAGGCATGAGTGTCATGGCGTTCAAGTGTTAAGCAGCAACAGCCTGGAGATGATACAGCGGTAAACGCTGGTACAACCACAGAAAAGCAAATGATGGTTGACATTCAACTCGACCATCAGCGCCACGTAATGTTGCACCGTTTGCTTCTGCAGGCAGCTAACGTGGTCTAATCGTGAAACAAGTAGCCATAGTAGAAACTCGTTTGTGACTACACAATGAACACTGGTTGTGCCGGATTCTTGCCTCCCCCGGTCCAGTTTCTTATCCTTTCATCTACGCTCAGCTCTCGAATAATTTACCTGGTAGTCGTAGCAGCCCTGTTTTCCAAACGCGGGTAGTTTCACTTGTCTACGCCGCAGGGGTCTCCAAACTTTTTTGGAGGAGGACCACACAAGCTGTTGCACAACATTTCGAGTGCCGGATATTTTACGACTACGTAATGTGATTGTTTCGGGATATGTCACATTCCACCCAATCAACGCATATTTCGTCAATACATTATTTTTTCATTTTTGACAAAATGTGTTTTTGGCCCGCGGGCCGTAGTTTGGAGACCCCTGGTCTGCGTCATCGCGATCTTGATCCTAAAACAAGGGCACCACTATTGGCCACGCTTCGTGTGCGGTGGGAGCGGTTCTAGATAGCAGTGACGCAAGAACGACGGGAGGCACCGATGTTCTCTGAGCTCAGGCCAAGCGTGACGAACCAAGAGTTACAAGCAAGTCCAGCCTTGCGCTACCAGTTCTGCGTGATAGAGCACAACGATGATATGCCACCACTGCAATTAAGCTCGCGTAAATAGACAGTTTGTTGTAGTAATTGTCATCGTTATTCATATGCAGAGTAATTGTTGAGGCTATTTTGTTTTGGCAGCTGAAACATGCTTTTCAACATTTTTTCTGTGCTGAAACATCCACACCGATGTTGCAATATTGTGAAGATAATCCTTTTTCATTTATGCTCATTACCATAGGCACACCCCCTTCAGAAAGTCATCGAACTTTTGCGATAGCGATTCATTCTTTTCCAACATTCTTAACCACGGATGTCCACTGTGCATTTACTGAGAATGGACAAAGTCTTGCAGCGGATGCCAAGACCTTAACTAACGCTGGAACGCAATTACTCGCTATCTCAATTATAATTTTTCAAGCCGTTAGAATTTTCGTTTCTCGCAGTGGAACACAATATCGCGATAAAACGAACTCCTAGATAAGCAAATTAACTTGGGTGATAGTCTCTGTTTTTGCTCCTCATTCCGCGTAATGAACAAAAAACATGTGTACTTTATTTTTAATCGTAAGGTAAAAAATCTGAGGCCCGCCCATGATATTTCACTATTCCTGTGGCCTGTGACAGTAAAAAAAGGATTCCACCACTGGTTTGATTATTTCAAGGTTGTTTTTCAATGTTCTTATTCTGACACATAAGAATTTAATACTGGCACAAGTTTTTAGATCACGCCGAGTGGCGGTTAGTCTCGAATAATCTGTAAACAATTTTTTCAAGCCGACATTAACAACTATCACCTTGGCGTGGAAGTGTTAACAGAAAAGTGAAAGCATATGCCGAGGAGGCTACTTTGGTTTGGCCTGTGCCATATAAACAGCTCAAACAACTCGCCTATGGTGTATAAACAACAAACATGTCATCAGTGGGGGCGTTAGCGTCACGGGGTGCGAAGGAAGCACTCCATTCTCTGTAGATTTGAGGGGGGGTTCTCATGACGACAGAGAAAAACATGCCCGAAAGATTAAAATGGGGTCGTCAATGCATTTTTTCCAGGGATTTAAGGTTAAGTTTTGTCAAACTGCTAGCAATTTTTCACCTGCAGCAATCTATGGCTAAGGAAACATGCCCCCGGTTGACCGGGCTTCTGTTGTAGACATAAGTCCCGGCGTTTCCTTCTTGGATCAAGAAATAATTTTCAACACAAGATTTAGTTGAACTAAGACAAGGACCGATTAGCACCCATCTCAACTCATTTTCCAGGAGTGCTACATTACATTCTGTGATTGAACTGAAACTGTACAATACCGTGCAAGGCAGATGGAAAACTACCAGGAAACAAAGGTGCAACAACAGACACACACTACACTTGAAATGAAAAGCGTTAACCCGATTTGCAGTGACGAACCTGCAAAGATGTTATGATTCCAGCCTTTGATATCGATATACTCTGCTGTTCCATCGCCTCGTGGATGCTCGTACGGTCTGCGTCGTTCATCTGCGTCACAATCAACAATTACCAACGTCACCAGCAGGTGACACGCAGCACATCAAAGCAGGACAACACTGGCTACTTTATTTTTAATCTGCGACGATGTCTTAGGTCAATGGTTTTCAATCTGGGGGTCGCGATTCCCCAGAGGGGTCGTGAATCATTTTTGGAGGGGTCACGAGCAGATATTTGTGTACACAGCTGTATTACATTTGCTTCATTCAAGTTTTAAATGGGGGTCGTCGGGTTGCTATAATGGGTCACGGTACAAAAAAAGGTTGAAAACCACCTGTTTTAAAAAACAATGGTTAAAGTGAACAAAACAAGCACACCAACGGCATACAAATTACGGCTCGAAGTGGGTGGGCAATTCTAGGAAAAGGCCCAGGCCAAATTTTCGACACGCAGTTAAAGATTTCTGTTGTACCATGGATGCCATGGAAATACGGACGGGAAAGCGTTCCCTGTTTCGCTCACCTTGTCAAACTCGTCAATTAAGCAGACGCCCTTGTCAGCAAGAACCAACGCTCCGGCCTCGAGGGTCCACTCCTTAGTGACCGGGTGCCGTTGCACGTAGGCGGTCAGGCCCACAGCGGACGCCCCCTGGCCCGTGGTGAACACGGCGCGATGTGCAGTCTTCTCAACGTACTTCAGGAACTGTGACTTGGCAGTGCCCGGGTCCCCGCAAACAAGAACGTTGATGTCTCCTCTGATCTGGATGATCATCAAAAAGTGTTAGAAAAACACACATTAGACTAAAGACTATCTGGAATAAGCGCTATTTTTAAAATAATAATAATAATAAACTACAATAACATGGCAATCTTGAATTTTTTTACATCAAAAACAACCACCGTCACAAGCAGTCCCTGCTTGAAAGCACCACAAAGAATGACCTTTCACCACCGCCACAAAACGACCTATGACCTTCCACCACCGTCACAAAAACGACCTATGACCTTTCACCTTGTGCTTTCCACCGGGGTTCTTCGAGACTCCTCCGAACATGGAAAGTGCGATGGCGTGTTTGATGTATTGGTAGCCGTAGATCGATGGGGCGATGCTGTGGATGATCTGCGACAACATGAGGGGGAGGAGGATTGAATGTCTCGCGTGCGTGGACACTTTACAGCGACGCACGACTGGCGTGACGCGTGTTTCTGGAAAATTTCGCAAGAACTTGTTTCCAAACCCAATGAACATTGAGTTTACAGCTTAGATGACACGCCAGAAAAACGAGAGATAAATCAGGAAACTTGGAATTTATTTTTTGAGAACATAATTTTCAGCTTTGAAGAATTTATCAATTGAAATTTTTTTTCCAAAAATACAAATTTTTTATATAAACGAAACTTTCACATGGCGCAAACGGGCAACCATACAAGATTACTGTGGACTTCACTTCAATGAAACTTTGCAAGAACTTGTTTCCAAACGCAATGAACATATATAGCTTAGTTGACATGCCAGAAAAACGAGATATATGCATCAAGAAACTAGTATCTCGACCAGAAAGAAACGACCTCACCGTGCCTCAGCAGCAACGATGTAAAACCAGTAGCTATCTACCAATTAACGCACGTTTCAGGGTCACGAAGAATCCGAGATGACAGTTTAAAACTTACACTGCCACCTAAGACCAGTCTTTCAGAGTCAGATATCGTCGTACAAAAGCTTTTGACAAACTGTTCTCGCGAAGCAAGTGGCAACACAAGGCGGCGGGCACTCAACTCACCCTTTCGCAGATTCGTTCGTCTTTCGACAACGCAACAATCGTTCTGACGTCTTCGTCGGTCAATGACGCCACAGCCAGCTTGTCGTCGTTCTTCTCAATNTAATTNGCCATGATGACCGTCGAGAAGACCGGGAAGCCGTTCTTGGTGTTCAGAGCGCCGTCGTAGTTGTTACTGTAGATGCCAGTGATTTCCTGGCAAGCAAACGACCACATGGGCGGCGATTAGCTCAGTGGCAGCGTNACTCTCCTCTCAATTGGAAGGTTGGGTGTTCGATCCACAGCCACTAGAGCGTTCACCGTAACCGCCCCGACAAAAGCTTTTTTCACTGGCTCAGGCCTGCCGCCAATTATTGTTGTTAAATAAATCCGTCGCGTTGCATGCGACTAATAAATGATCAGATCCGCTACAGATAAACTTCTAGCAACAAAGGAAACAAACAAAACCATTATCTTACGATTTCATCGCCAGGGTGGCAGATGTCCACGAGATCAGCCAACAAGATGGCGTCTTTCGACCTCGGCAATCTTCCGGCAGCAATTTTACCGGGACTCTCCTGCAGAGTGACTCGCTGGTAGTTTTGATAAACTGTCTGTTCCATGTTTATCTCAAACGGACCGTAGCTTTGGCATTCTGCACAGAGAGGGATGTGGTGCTTAGAATATAGTCCCAACAGACGAAAATGTGCTTGCTGGCTCTAGCAATATTATTCCAACAGACAGCGCATAGGTTTTACAAAACTGTTGAATGGGGTTGGACACAAATCCAAACCGTTTCAGGCACGCTAACGTAATGTAAAAAATTAAGAAAGATTGAAAAATGCTTAGCTTGCCTTTTATTTGAAGTTTTCATTATTATCAGCGGCAGAAACATTCGAGGAAAAACATGGGAGGAAACGCCATTTTGCGATTTGGCAGCGTGTGATGTTTGAAACTCAGTGAAAAATTGTGCGTACGATAAAATCTTACAGCCAGGGACGGATTTAGGGAGCGCGGGGCCCTAGGCCACCTTAGTTTTTGGGGCCCCACGCAAGTGTGACCTATTTGGCCGTTTGTCTGAAAAGCGTGAAAGTATGCCACTATCATGTGTAGTGTCCCCTCAAAAATCTATCTTTTGTTGTGCCGACTTTGATTCTACAATTGTCTTAGATCTTCAACAGAAATGAAAGCTTTTCCTACATTCTTCTAAAGAGCAAATGGCATTGCGATATTTTCTAGGAATTTATAGCTCTTTCGTGTAGTTCAGAAGTTCTCTTCGTTGAATTGCCGTGATTACTAGCGTTTTTTGTAGGTTTGTTTTTCGGATATATACATTTTTATACGGGACCGTGTTGCCGCCCTCAAAAATATCGTCTAGCCGTCGGTACGTAAACTCCCTTTTTTAAGTAACAGTAACCACATATTTCATGAATCAAACAAGCACATTCCATTAACTGGACACAGGGCTTATTTATGCCGTTTTGAAGTTGTCATTTTCCAAGCAATACAAAATATAGTGTTTTAATCCACTATGCAATAGGCCGATGGTAAACAGCATGAAGACAAGTTTTGCAGAGCCGCCAAGTATTGTCGCAACACCAACAGTTAACCATATGAAGTAAGCCCAATGCAGACATGTTTTTTCCAGTAAAGCTCACGAGAAACTGTTCTAGCTGATTTAACTAACATATAGAGTTTCAACAACCACTCTCTGTTTACGGGAAATCTAGTAAAAAGAACCAAACCTAGGATCCTATACTGACATTATTGCTTTTCATCGGAGTTTTGCAATGTCTGGCGGTCTTGCGCAGTTGCGAGCTTTTTTGTCAGTGAAAAATTGGACATCAATTAAGCACCGTTTTTTTTCATTCTTTTTCTTGAAACCGCTTTCATACAGACGGCCTGAATTTCTCTCACNCCCAGATGCACAATATTGTCTTGTTGGTTACTGNACTGATAAGAGTCTAAGTAGACATNTGCGTTTCCGCCCGTTTCAAGGTAAAGTTATGCCTCTGCGCAGTTTCTCGAAGTTTTAGTTAACATTGAGCCGTCATAAGAAAGAGCCGCGCGGGGCCCTAGGCCATGGCCTATGCGTAAATCCGTCACTGCTTACAGCGGCACATTTTTATACACAAACTGAATGCCTTCTCCGAACTGTTTTGTTTTTCGCATTTTGGTCATTTGTCCGACACAGCTTAAAAACTTTGTCATGTTTCGTTTCGGATATTTTTTTATAACTGGAAAAAGGCAATATGACCGAATTGACTTAACCTTTTTCGGTCACTTAAAAAATTTCGTCAATGACCAACAAGTTACCTAAAAAAATAACAATTTCCGAATATCTCTTTCCAAGCACTTACCCGGGCACGCTCCTGGTCTGACCTCCTGATTCTGATTTTGAAAGTAAGGGCCGAGGACGAAGCCACACTTGGTGCAATCATACTTGACGTATCGTAGCTGTGGCAGGATGGTCGTGCAGCGCGTCACTACCCCGGATGTACGTATCAACTGGTTCAGGTGAAGTTGTCTGCGAAAGAAAAAGCACGCTGGCGGAGTGGGGGGATAAGGAACCGACCAGTCGGCGACAACAAGAACGAAAAACATCTAAGAACNTTCGTGACAGCGCCTGGAAAATACCTGGTGATACTTGCTCCTGGCATTTTGNAAAAATNCGAAAATCTTCGTGCATTTCCTCTNCTGTAATCTATTCCCACTTTCTTGTTACTTGGTTTTATGTTTTGTAATGTCTTATAACCATGTTTTCAGAAATGCAAAATAACCGGCGTTGGTTATTGGTGATGAGAAATATCTTACGCCGAAGAGACTTACGCCACGGTCAGTTGGAGGGCGACTTACGCCACAGTCAGTTGGAGGGCGTGGCAAGGTTATATGGGGTCGGTTCGAGGGCGTCACAGGGTTACATGGGGTCGTGACGCTGCAAACATTTGCTGCAGCTGAAAACTTGGCGTTGACTTTCCCAGAACCTGTACTTCGGGTCAGCTAAAATTTATATTTTTTTGCCATGCATTTCAAGCCTTTTCAAAATTCGTCTCCTGCGCGCGCGGAGCGCAAGGTTACCTGAGCGACCGAATCTCTTCGATGAGCGGAAGCTCCGATATTCGAACGTGGATCTCCTTCGCGATGTTTTCATACTTGGGATACATGGAGAGGATGACGCTTTTGGCCGCCTCGTCGAATATTTGCAACATTTCTATCGGCGCCTCGGGCAGAAAGAAGGCCAGCACTTCCTGGGAACTGGCCAGCAAGTTGTAATCGACGATGAGGCTTTCTTTGTTGTCTGGAACAAAACAGGAGCCGTAAATTGCGGACTTCAGCTGCAGCTGACAAAAACAACAGCAGCCAACCTCATCCGCTGACCGTATTACACTTAACGGAATCTGCAAAAGGTTAATGCAAACAATAAAGCAGGGGTGCACACCGCAAGCAAGGCACGCGTGCCAATGGTGGCTCGTCGGAGGTTTGAAAATGGCACGCATGTGATTTGGTGAAAATCGCGTTTACATCGTCATAATTTAAGTCAGCAAGCCTTTTCACACGCTAGATTCCGTAATGCCTATTGCCATTTGTACTTTGAAGCCAACTTTATCAACTTTGTCTAAAAACATCTTTAAAGCAAAGACTGCTGCTTTAAAGATAACAAAAACGTTTTGAACCAGTGGTCTTTCTGCACATTAAATTCTTTCGTACGTTTTTGCAAATAACTGTTAGTGCAGGTTTTTTTAAGGAAAGTGGTACCCGGTATGGACCTGTAGGGACCCGATTTTCTCTGATTCTAGATGTCCCTAAAACACCTTAAAAAAAACTGTGTTACTGCAATATGGACGTTCGTTTTTTACAATACCACCAATTAGTTGAACCTGGTGTGGCACGGGATTAGATTAAATAAAAAACTTCGGCACGCGTCGTATTGGCTTGTTTTAAACATTTTAGCACATTTACTGGCTTTAGCAATTTTAACTTATGCCCACTACAGCTTTCACGTTTTGTCTATTTAGCAACAACTTTGCAACAGGCGTTAGCCTGATTTCTGCAATCTTGTCGTGTCACGACGAGCTGATATAAACAAAAATAAAACAAGAAAGCACGAATCACACATGATATTACATAGATGTAGTCGAAATCTACCGCAAGATTTGAGGAACTCATCTACGGCGCTAAAGACAGCCAAAGAGA
>JGI24158J21664_10005593_pt1 | contig 16441 bp, 8 predicted proteins | sample Ectturendosymbi3_FD_21664 | JGI IMG/M metagenome (IMG submission 21664)
AGTTACGCTCAGAGTCTGAAATGTGTGGGAACTTCCGCCAGATGGCGTCCAATCGCGCTTGATTCAATGTCACTCGCGGTTCGGGAAATGCTGGCAGTCCATGTTCGAACTGTACAGCAAGCAAACGCGCTTCATCCAAGGTGAGCTTATCGGTTGTTGAGTCGCTTACCACCGTTGTGCGTGCTATCACGAGTGTCTTCGGCTCGTAGACGATGAGCCTGAAACGCAATAATGTTTGCACGCTCATAACGATCAGTAAAGTTTGCGCCAAGCAGGTTAAAGAGGCTTTGTCCTCACTGCGTGCTGGCAGCTCAGAGTTAGTAAGTCAAGCAGGTCTGTTTGTTGCACGACTTTCTCAAGATAGTTACGGGACTGCAGATTAGCAGGGGTGCGTTTGCGGTGTGAGAACCATTAACCAAACCTTCCCAAACCCCAGGCCTCTGGCACCGTAGGGTTTCCTACATAATGTTTGAACCTTAAGTGAAATAAAAACCCATTTTCAGAAAAAGTGTTGGGATGCATCAATATAAATTCTTGAATTCAATCATTAGAAGCTGTTCTATTACTTGTATGTTATAACAATCGAAACATGGTTTTGTAAGTTATTAAAGCATGTGTAAAAGTAAAAACATTTGAAACTCTGAGAAAAACAATGAACATGCCTCTATGCACTGCTGAACACCTCCATCAGATTAATTTTTTTTCTGCTTGGTGTTTAGCCTAACTCGAAATCTGATGTTAGAATATCTTCATTTCTCTCCCGCTGCTGGATCCGTGTATTACTATGAGTGAATGCTAACACCTACCTTGTATGCGCCATGACTAAACATTTTTGTGCTCTTGTGTTATTCGTGTACCTCTGTGATATGGACCATGAGTCTGTGGTAAAACCACAAATAAATCAAAGATTTTGATGGAAATAGTAGCGCATCAGCTAACGTTCATTTCAAAAGGTGTAGGCATGTTCTTAATCATTTTTTGTTGCGGGTTATCTCAAGCTATATCACTAAAAATGAGAAAAGCTTATCCACAACAGAATATGTTGTTAGACATGTGCTTGCGAACGACCTTTGTTGATAAATTTTGCATAGTTTGTCAAAATTTAACAATCTGCAAACCATTTTGTTTTATGAAGATTTAGCCACTGCACATTAATAGGATCCATTTACCTTTTATTGCAAAAAACGTGTTTTATAAAAACAGGACCCATTTGCTTTTATTGCAAAAAGCTTGTTTTATAAAAACAAATTTATTCATTTTGCTTGATGTAATATCATGTGAAGTGGTTTATGATCAAATAACAAAATATTATTTGAGAGCATGTGAGTTCCCTTGTATTATATCTGCCAATATGTCTTTTGTTGCTTGAATATACTTCATTGTAATAAGTGAGGCAAAGCTATTTTATTTAGACCGATCAACAAAAATTTATAATAAATGTTGTCGATGCTTATGTAAAAATGCACTGCAGTTCCTTTTACAAATGATAGCAATATAAAAATTTAGATTTAACTTGTTACTTGTGTGTAACACCACTTGAAGAATTTATGTTTTCATTTGGCAGTGTTGTTTCGAATGCATAAATCAGTGAAGGACTAGGCTACCTTAACCAACCATTTTTAGAAGTTTCCTTTAACAAAATTGTATTTAAAACTTACAGTGTGTGGAAAGATGAAAAAGAGTGATAAAATTGCTTTTCCATTCAAACAGTTAGTTAATACTGTTCAATGAATACTGGAAGGAGTTGAAGTTGTGAGCAACTTTTTTAAGCATTGTTCTTGTTGCAAGTTCAAGCTGCTTTCCACAGCAGGTTGTTCGTTCTTCAGCAAGATCACGAGAAACACTAAAATGGTGTGCTTTTGAGATAACTTGTAGTAATACAAAATTTAAATGGCAATGTATGAGGAAAGAACATCAATGATTCCACCAAGCAGCCTGGTACATGGTTGCTATGGTGGCGTTAGTATTTCGCATCGTTGCATCCAGTGCGTACGGGGGAAAACCCTTCTGTTCTGACAGCCGCAGATGCGTGTGGTTTGAAGCCTCTGATACTGACGGTTCAGTACTGAAACGGAACGTGTCGGACTACCGAGCCGGTGCAATCAAGTTCGTACTCCCGTGCTGTACTTTTCCGCTGTGAGCAAAAGTTTGTGCTTTCGGGTTGAAACAACCTCGGATTGTAGTGGATGTGTGTGAGTTTTGGCATTTACCAGGCGATATTCTCCTGACTGCAAGTTTAGTGCATGCGTTCAGCACATGTTTTCCAATCAGACCGGGAAGGTTTCAAAGTGACGCATTGCCACCAGTTCGTTTTCGCAGACTTCCTGATGCACAACTCTTTATTTAGATAAGGCTTCTGATTAGCAGCAGCGGCTGAAAATGCTTTGACCATGGCGCACAGCAGAAATAGCCAACATGTACCATATGCGAAGCAAGAACGAACAACTAACTCACAAAAAACGTGGTACTCATGCTGAAAGACCAAACTTCAAAGAATCTGCGAAAAGGAGGTTACTGCGCTACTGTGAGTGCATAAGGAAGGCTGACAGAGAGCCGGCGCCGGTTAAACAAGTGTGGCAAGCCGAAGTGCACTAGCCACCTATACTCCATCTGCGGTGACTGCTTGTGACATATGTTATGTTGCGAGGGCAAAACGTGTTGTGTTGCTGGTGCACAACTTAGTGTGTGTGCACAAATAAACGACGATCAGCTTTGGAAAAATTTGGAGAAATAAATGAATAATAAATAAACAGATCACCCGAAATTTTACCACACCAAATTCCTTCAATTCGATCCACTCTTCTGTGTACATAGGCGTTCGTTTTCATCTGTAAATTTAGTTCACCGTGTTCTGTGCTTGTTTGTTTAACTAACTGTGTTTATTTGATCTCCAGCTGTTGTTTTTTTCTTGCTTCTGAATATCAGCTGAGTCATGTGAAACAATGCACATACATTCATGCCTCCCATATAAATTCCGATGGCCTTAAAGGACTGTAATTCACTCAGGGCTTGCTTCAGACACCTCGGTACCAACATGGAACAGGAGAAATTCCTCACGTCCAGAATAGTTTTTACGTCCAGAAACGTCCAGAATAAGTGCAAAGTGTCTTTTCCTCACGTCCAGAATAAGTGCAAAGTGTCTTTTTTAGTGCGAAAACGACGTAATAAGAGTTACAATTTCAGTGTACTTTTTGTCATCAACTCAAATTGAAAAAAAGTTAAGAAGTGAAAGTGATAAATACTAGCTTCGGTTATTTATTAACAGGGAAGCTGTTTCGTACCAGTGCAAATTTGCCTAGCTATTTATTGCCGTGAAACAAAACTAGAACATGATTTTCAAATGGTGTTACAAATCCAAATTCGACTGTAAGTATGTTGAAAAATTAATGTTGACCACGCTTGAAACAGCTTCAAGAGAGATCTGAAGGAAATGCTGTCGGAGTGTCCAATCACACAAGCTAGGAAAAATTGTAATCTGATACCAATGTTTGTGGACGTGAATGAGGTTGTTTGGGAAACTTTGACAAATCATATACTTAACTGGCAATAAATCATGAATTTTTTTCCTATCGCCTCTCCTGTTGTTTACTGCTATAAGGGGCAATGTCTGATTTTCAAATGTTATAAGCAAATGCTTGTTGAAGTCTAGCGCTGTGTGATTTATTCATCAAAATTTATTGGTGGTCAGTAATTTCATCAGAGATAATGAGCGTCTTGAAAGTGTATGTCTAGTGGTAGCAACAGCAGTGGTATCCATACCGACCAGGACATTTAATGCTTTTAATTTACCTAGCAAAAGCACTTCTCTACAAAGTTTTTAAAACAATGGATATCTCGTGTCGAAGTTAATAGCCGGAAAATGAAACCCCTTCAAAAAATGAAAGCTTAGCGTTCATAGAGCAAGAATGACCTGATGGAGAGTAGGTAATCACATGTAGGCCAACATATTTCCATGTCAAACCTAACTTTCGCTTGAATATGCTGGATTGTATTCCGTGACGGATTTACGCATAGGTCAAATAGCGTTGCAACTCTTTCCTATGACGGCTCAATATTAAATAAAAATTTGCGAAATTGCGCAGACGCACAACTTCACAATTTACCTTGAAACGAGCGGAAATGCAAATGTCTACTCTAGACTCTTATCAGTACAATAACGACACGACAATATTGTACATCTGGGCGTGAAAGAGATGAAGGTCGTCTTTATGAAAGTGTTTACAAAAAAATAATAAAAAAGAAGATAAACGGTACTTAAATTGATGTTCAATTTTCGACTGACAAAAAGCTCGCAACAACGCAAAACCGCCAGACACTGCAAAACTCCTTTGAAAAGCAATATTGTCAGTATTGAATCCTACGCTTGGTTGTTTTTACCAGATTTCGCGCAAAGAGAGATTGCCTGTTGAACCTCTATATTAGTGGTTCACCTTTTCAAACACCTGCCATGCCCGGGATGAGTTTGGGGAGCTACTAAACGACAAACGTTTGCAACTGGAATTTTCAAAACAGAGTTTAGCCTATGTCATTTTTGGATAAGAACAAGAAATGAGTGCTCAGCCATTTCTGATCTAGCCATTCATAAACTCTTAGACTTTTGCACAAGATATTTGTGTATTCCGAATATTGATAATCATCAAGTCCAAACACCGACCCTTTTTTCTTCGTCCTACGTTGTCTTGTATCAATCTACGAATGATTGATCTGTGTAAAAATCATCAAGTGCATTCATCCCATTAGTTGTGCTTGGTAACTTCTATAAATTGAATTGCTTTTTGTTAATTATTTTTCACCTTATTGTTTGCATTACGTTTTATTATAGTGTAGTTACTTTCGTTGATTGTATGCATTTGCAGGATTTCGCCACTGAAAAAATTCATCTTGAGATTTGCAATGAGACTTTTACACGCAGGCCCGTAACTAAGGGGGGCTTCCCGGAAAATGTGTTGGACATAACTTGAAACTATTGGACATTGTATAAAAAATTTGGGCCCTTCTCAGAAAAGACTGTGCTCCCCCTGGTGACCCAAGCTGGTTACGGGTCTGTTTACACGTATCGTTTACATCTTAGGCTATCCATCAAGGGGCTGCACGCAAAAACCTTTTCTTAAAATGGGGCAGCAGAACAATAAAGTTTGCAAAGCCCTGGCGTAGAGGATTGAACATTATATTTTGTATTGCTTGGAAAATGGCAACTTCAAAACGGCACAAATAAGCTCTGTGCCCACTGAATGGATTGCGCTTGTTTCTGTCATAAAATATGTGGTTACTATTACTATAAAAAATTATTTTACGTACAGGTAATCAGATTGACAGCTTGGCGTTCCTTTCGAGGGCGTCAACACGGTCCCGCATGAAAATGTATGTATCCGAAAAATAACCCACTAAAAACGCTAGAAATCACGTAAAATTAACGAAGAGAACTTCTGAACTACACGAAAGAGCTATAAATTACAAGAAAAGATCGCAATGCCATTTGGTTTTTAGAATGTAGGAAAGGCTTGAATTTCTGTTGAACATCTAAGGCAAATGAAGAACCAAAGTCGGCACAACAAAAGATAGATTTTTGAGGGGGCACTACACATAAGACACATAAAGGCATACTTTCACGCTTTTCAGACAAACAGCCAAATAGGTCACACTTGATTGGGGCCCCCAAAATTAAGATGACCTAAGGCCCCACGCTCCCTAAATCCGTCCGTGATTACATTTGTACATCAAACTGAAATGCATCTACCAACATTGAACTAGTGTTAGCATGTTAGGATTCCACAAATCTTTCAGAAATTGTATGCAACATCTGAACAGGATCGCGCACCCGAAGACCTTACTTTCAAATTACTTATATTTAGCTTTGAAGAGATATACCGTCATTATATAGTTACTTTCCAAATAAACAAATTGTTCTAAATTAGCCGTTCAATGCAATAGGAAACGGAGAGAGGTGAAGCGAGGACTGTACTTCCAATGAATTCTGTAAAGCAAAGAGTAGGTCTGGTTAAAAACGTTTTTCAGATAACCAATAAATATCAACGTGAATTGGCACCTAAAGCTTCAGGTATCTAACGTGTATCACGTTTCAGAAATTTTCAAAACACGACTCCGGAAAATGTAGCCATTTCATCATAAACCTTGTCGGAAAAAATTGCAATGATAAAGTACAAACTTCGATCAACAAAGATAAACGTTGCAGCCTGACACCGAGTTACATCGTGTCAATGACGTCATGTCAACAATGTTTTGTTTTCAGTGCTTCAATATCTTTCATTATTTTGAGCGTTTCACTCCACAGTGAGTACAAAATGAGAACAATGAAGGTTTCTTTTTCTTTGAGAGATGATGAGTCGCTAAACTACAAGAACGATGTCGGCAACCTCCCATCTCAACAATAAGGAAGCTAAACGTGAGCAGAAAGTCAACTTCAACGACAGTCCTTTTTCTTAGAGCCAACGTACCTCGGAGTAACGTTGGACAAGACGTTCACCTACCGCCGACGCCTAGAGTAACTTCGCAAGGAACTGACATGACCCGTTGNACTTTTGAGGCGACTTGCTGGCTCGGGTTGGGGTGCTGGGACAACAACGCTACGAATATCCACCTTAGTCCTGGTCCACCCAACAGGAGAGTACTGCGCACCTGCCTGCTGTTGTAGTGCTGACACCCGTCTCATTGACCCTGTCATCAACGACGCATTGTGACTGGCTGCCTGCGTCCTACACCATTGGACAATCTTCCTATTCTTGCAGGCATCCAACCTGTTGAGCTTCGTCGGAAAGGAGTGTCACTGTCTCTAGCACGCTGTGCCATGGATTCTGGACATCTACTCCACCAAATGCTCATCTGTCGTTAGGGTGGGAATGCACTGCATCTGAAATCCATGCAGTCATACCCGGCGAACAACAACTCATCAGTTCATATGACGACAACAACAGAAGTGGGGCGCACTGGACGTATGACTGATAAAAAATGCGGAGTGGTTAGAGAACACTACGAGACTCTCTACTTTATCCCCGAAATCGGCACCCACCCTCCTGGAACGGTCCAGCCAAACACAGTGTGGGTCCGGCTTAAACGCCTCCGCACCGGTGTCGGACGTTTCCGCTCCTGCTTACTATGGCTGCTTCCGCGGCCTGTGAGAGTGGCGCAAAGGAACAGACTGTTGACCATCACTGTCCAATCCATCGACCTCCCTACGGAAGCATGACCTGAAGATTCTGCCTGACGAGACAATCGCATGGCTGCTCAACACCTGTCCCGAGATACCGTGCGGCCTAGCAGTTGATCAACTCTCTCAAACGATGCAGAGGGTAATTAGAAAAGTATTTAGAACAGCTACTGTTGAATTCAACTGTTACTTTTTAACGTCAGACTGCTATCCCCGCTAAGGCCTACAGGGCTATCCCGTTACAATCAAAATGTATGGTTAGATTACAAATGAATTGCAATGTGGCAATTGACATTTTCCAGAATCAGAACCGTTTGCCACTTCAAGACATGCCAAAATTATTTTGCAAATTGAAAATTTTCACAGGTAAAGTCAATACAGATGTTTTTGCACGATTTTGCGGAAGGAAATATTTTTATACAAATTTGCAAAATTAAATATGTGCAACACTTATCGGAATAATTTACAAACATTTTGTACAATAACATTCGTGCTTATCCACTTTGAATCTGTCCAGCTAACTCCAGAAAAAGTTATTGAGTAAAGCACTCCAAGGGGATGTCTTCTTGAATACGTGAAAAAACTGAGATTTGGAATATAACAGTATGGTGACTGATGATGGTCCCCTCTAATCTATAATAAACCATCTCATCACATTTGATGAAGTTTGTAAAATATATCGGAATAATATTTTAGAAATTAACTACTGAATAGATTCCCAATGGCACATTTTCAATTTTTTTGCTTAATATTATTTTTACCGAAATATGGAATCAAAACATTTTGAAAAACTTTACCGGAAAAGCTGACCTTGTTTCAAAAACAAAACATTTTTGCCAAAACTTTTCATTCATAAGATAAAAACTTGTTTTATGCTGAACTGTTTGTACCTGTTGCTGTGCATCAGAGGTGATTGGAGTCACTTTCCTTGACCCCTGGTCCCGTTTTGAAAAAACTGTCTGCTACAACTGCTACATTGACGTGAGCGGTGGTCAAAAGATAAAGTGCGTAAGAGTTCCTCCGTCCACAGACCGTATAGACATTGGTAGTTAGGGGAGATAAGGGACCTTTGGGCCAAAATTTACATTTTGTTCGATGCAATCCCTGCTGCTTGCCGCAAGTGGCTCAAAGTTGGTTTCCAAAAAGTGCGAAGGGTCCTCATTATTTTTGTACCAAAAAAGAACCAAAATCTATCATACTGACGATGCCCAATTTTACGTGAAATCGATTTCCTATTAAAAATTTGCTGATCGATTCCTTGCTTACACCCATCGTGGAAAGTACATACTTGAACCTCTGAATGATTGCACTTTAAAAATTGTTGAAAAAGTGGCCCAAAGGTCCCTACCCTGAGGGACCTACTGCCCATGGCTAAGGGACTTTTGGATCACGTTGTTTTGTCAGGTAATTTCATGACAGTAATTGCAAAGGACAAACAAATTTTCGTTTATTTACAATGAAAAATGAAACTTTTCCTTATTTACCATAAAAAAGAAAAACAATAATTTGCATTTCTGCAATAAAGAACATGAAATGCAGCGGAAATGCAAGTTTTCCTCATAAAACTTATTTTACTTAGCAAAGAGCACGTCTACTGTTGTACTTTCAGGGTAATCCTAACCTTACATGAATACTTGCATGTTTATTACAAATTATTATCAGACAAAGATTAACACAGTGGTTCCCAACCGGGGTGCCATTCACGATACTCAGGGGTGACGCGAGCTAATACAATTTTCAATATATCATTATAAATACTATTTTCACAATGTCATCAAACCTTAAAGAAAATCGCTATGCGTTCGCCACTGGGTACCGCAAATCGTATTTACCTTCTGTAGCGTGCCGCCAGCCCAAAATGGTTGGAAAACACTGGATTAGCTCGTGATCCCTACCGTGACGGGTGTGCATTAGTGTTGAATAAATCGGAGATTTTTGGAATCCTAATCCAGTCCAACATTTTCTTTGAGTAATCCGGTCCTATCCTAATCCGGAAGACCTGTCCGAGTAATTGATCCAATCCGGTTTATATCCGAAAAAAAAACTCTGGTTAAGCATTTTACAGAAGTGATCAATGTAGTTTGGATATCCATATCTGATCCGGTTGTGTTTTTTCAAAATCCAGTCGGATCCGGTTCTGAAGTGCAGAATCCGGTTGGATCGCGATCCGGAAACCTGATCATGTTCAACACTGGTGTGCACGTGATACTAAATATAAAGAGAATGCGAAAAGAGTTTGGTCAACAAAACGTAGCCAAAGAAAAACTGAGCGTCACCTATAGGCCTGCCTTTCAATGAAGTAAAGAAAAAAAATGTAAGCCGCCCTTGATTATAAGCCGCACGAATTGATGAAAAAAAACTTTATTAAGCCGCGGCTCACAATCGAACAAATACAGCAGTGTAGGATGGCAATGCATGGTTTTCTGTTGGATTGGAAATCTGTCAAGAAAACACGTAGGCCTAATTATATTTCACCGTTGAAAAACAAATTAATCCATTAGCCACACACCACAGACATAAAACCTAGCTGCTTCATCGCCAAAGCTCTTCTGGATACAGGTTTCTGTTTTTAAGTGTCAACTATACAGTATATCTCAGTGGAGTTCTTTAAGGAATGTTGTAACCAACATCAGCCTCACAAATGCTATTACTATATTTCAACACATCTTAACAACTTTTCTCAAAATGGTTTCATCAAACCTTCCGTTGACGTTCTTACATTTTTTTAATGTGGCCACACCTGGTCTACTTCTGCAAAGCGCATGAGACAAAGAAGAAAACGTAAGGAATGGATTATTATGGAACCTTTTTGCAATATTATAAAATAAGCAATCATACAAAGGATCCTTGGTCATGGTCCAAAGGATCTTTATTCCAATTGGTCCAAAGGTCTTTCACCCGGCCATTTTTATGCTGCTGCTACTGAAACGTTGTTACTTGCTTAATTGTACAAAACTCTGCTGTCACTCCAGACATAAATGTCGCTTCTATTTGCAAACCAAGCAACTGACAGAAATCTGCTTTCTATCCTCGGATATCACAAAAAGTTCAGACTCTTTAAAATTTACTTTTACTCAATAAAAATGCGTTTTCAACTATAACTGCTTAATGACTGGATCAAGGTCCCGCGCATTACACATGACAAGTTGACGTCTGATAAGCATTTTTACGCATGGTTAACGAAGCGTTACCATATGTCATTTATGAGAAAGACACCATGGCCATTGGTCCCTAATCTCCCCTACTGCTCTTTTCGCTGCTTTGCGTTGGTTTTGAATGATTCAGTTGAGGTAAGCTACCAGCGAGAGTTGAAAACAGAATTAAATCTCATGCAGTAGGTCTCTTCACACTACGTAATCCTGGTAACTTAAATAATTGTTCTACAAAGAAAACAGTAGATTTATAACTGTGAAAAATTAAAGCCAAGTCGTTTTGCGAAAGATACTTCTGCTAAATTAGCATGCGTCTCGAGACGTGTTTCCAATTTTCATGATATCACGATAAATCCAGAAAATATTTTTACTGCCACTGAGATCTGAATTTACGAGGCTTTATTTATGAGAACAATGCTCTGCCACTGAGATTTACTGTCTTGGTAATTGCTTATACGTGGAAAATGACTTGTTTATTTGCATTTGTGTAATTTCTTTTCAACACATTTGGTTCAAGAAAAAATGTACAATACTATCTTCGAGTTACAATGCCCCAGTTGCTGCATGTGCAATGAAATAATTTATTATGCACTAACACAGGTGTTTTTGTAAGGAAAATGTTAGGAACCCGGTATGGATCTGTAGGGACCCGATTTCTCTGATTCTAGGGGCCTGATTTTCACTGATTTTAGGGACCCGATGATTATTTTCTGTTTCTAGGGACCCGATTTGAAATTCTAGGGACCCGAATCGGGTCCCTAAAACGCCTTTAAAAAAACCCTGCACTAACATTAAAACGATGCAAAACAATTGCGTCTTGAGTCTTAGGATTTCCAATGGGTTCAGAAATATTGGTTAAAACTCTGATTTCATTCACAATAGGGAAATACTGCAACATTTTATAATGTCAAAATATTAGAATGATGTGGGAACGATCTTGTCAGATTGCTTTAATTTGAAAAAAAAATTTTAACACAGACCAATACAGTCGAGGTAGAACGCTACTGATACAAACCTGAAACGAACACATTTTCCAATTTACAGCGCACGAAACCTACAGACACAACAAACGAATAATGATATTTCGAATAATCTAAATAGCATCAGTGCTTTTAATCGGCACATTTTCCTGTTTGATGTCAATGTGGTTTCGTATTTCTTTCCACAAAAATAAAAAGTATTTCAAGAAAATTGGAGATACTCGTTACTCCTGAGTTCTGAGACTTGTTCACTGAATAGAAGTAACTCAAGGATGAAATAATTTTTTCGTGTCTATTGAAGTTTTTTGCCAACACCTGGAGTACGTCAGATTTTTTCATTTGACATTATATGTGTGAGGTATTGGCCAGCAGGACTTGTCTCACCATGCAATATTCGTGTGATATTCTGGTCACATAGTCGAACTTACGTAGCTGGGATCTCTCGATTCGGAAACGTAGTGTCTCGACATTCAGGGCTTTATGAATTTCACAGCTGCACATTTTGTTGCAAAGTGTCACATCATCAACTCTTTGCAAAAATCCCATCTCTGCTGCTTCCATTTGGGATAGTATGCATTTAGTGATTGCACATATTTCATGACCACAGGTATTGATCGGAACAAAGGCTCACTTGAAAATTAACGGTTTTGCTGTTTTGGAAAGCTCCCGTTTTGTGACCACAGAACGATTAATCTCATGCAGAACTGCATTTGCTTTGCCACTCCGTGCATCAACCTCCTATGTTCCGCCTTCCGTACGCGTGAATACCTCTCTGAGGTACTTGAACTTCGCCACCTGCTGCGGTGTATTGCCTCTCACTTGCAGCATGCACTGGCTTATGTTTCTGGAGAGACATATAGCATCACGCCATTTTTAGGGTTGATTTTAGTCCAGTGGAGTTTTAACATTTTTGTCATGATGTGAAGCATAAAGAACGTAATAATTTATTTGCAAAACAACGAGTAAAGATATTTCTCTAGCTAGATGTAACCTTGTGACATTCATAGCGGCGGAGAGCTGTGCTTCATGTAACATTCGTTTGCTACAGTCAGAGCTGTTATTTCATGTAATAGGCTACTCCCATAATCAAAATCCTAAACGTTTTGAAAATCATAAAGGAGCGTGGCGAGGCACAAAAGTGACGTATATACGAAGACGATTAATTTTGGTCATCACGTTGTGGTACAAGTGTATAATGTGAGTGTGCCAAGAGAGACTGTAATGAAACAGCAAACCTTAGGGTTTATGTTTATTTGTTGCAGAGAAGTAGATATTATTAAATAATAGAGGAGGGGGGTGGTTTCTGTGCCTAGATATGGTCATAACCGCTGTTTTTGAGGGGTTGAAAGTACCATTCCAAACCTCAGGCTACTTGTGCATCGTGCAGAGTTCTTGCGTTCGAACACTGTGCAAGTGGACAGGACACGCATCTGAGTAAAAGAGGTTAATGTCATCAGCATAAAAAGCAATGGATGCTTTAATGAACGTAGTAGTAACATTTGCACAGATTGCAAACAGTGGAGGTATTAAGGCACATCTTTGGGGAACACCACAGCTAGTATATTGTATTTTATGTCTAGTATATTGTATTTTAGCATGTGTTGAGCAGCCTTTCGATTGCCTCATCGCCCAGAACCATCAGGCCAAGCAGTCCATGAGGAGGTCGATGGATTGGACATTGGAGGACAACATGGTCGACGCTTTGTTCTTCTGCGCTATATTCACAGGCAGCAGAGGAGGCCATACCCTGTTTGTGCAAGCAGGAGAGGAAACGTCCGACACCAGCGGCGGTTGAGCAGGACCCAGGATCTTCTTCGGATGGCCATTCCGGAGGTGAAGGTGCCAGTGTCGGGAACGAAAATTGGGAGTCTTGCAGGGTTGTCCATGAACCTCGCATTCCATTTTTGATCGATTGCATCAGCTTTAGCATCCAACCATGCTGGAAAAATAAACTAGATATCTCTTCTATTAGCCTACAACACCACAACCAACAAAACTGTTTTACTGATTCAGCAAAAGTAAATCCCGGTCAAGCTTCAAGAAGATATAAACCTACATTGCACTGTTTGCAAATGAATTTCAAAATAATTTCACATAAAAAGTTACAGTCATTACAACTCAAATATTATTTTCATTCGTACTGAATTCTATAACTTATATTCAAATCCAATTTTTCAAACTATTTCGCGCTAAACCGTCAACTAGACGTTTTGCACGCATGACTATATTGCCTCCGGCCTGCGCACAAACCACAAAAACGTGAAAAAAGTTTCCTGTTGTTTACTATAACAGGAACAGTTAAAACAAACAATCCAATGAGATAAATATCATTTGTCCTCAAACGCAGGAAATGCAACGAAAGAATTTCAGCCTGAGGCTCAGCATAAAAGCTTTTTACTGAGAACACAAGCTTACATTTTAGCAATAGCAGCAAGAGTGTTTGATGCTAGCGCTGGTTGGCGATATTGAAAAGATCAAAATAAAGTTTGTGTAAGTGAAATGGAAGATCAAAATCAAAGTGACAACCAGCAGAAGAATGACAAAACAAGAACAAAGCTTTATCGTCGAAGATGGTTTTTTCTGTTAACTTTATCGATATTGTCATTGATGGGCGGTTTTAATTCTGTTAGTTGGGGTCAAATCAGCAACATCTTTGTAGCATTCTTTCGAGTGAGCTATGTACAGGTGGATTGGCTCACTCTGGGATTGAACGTCGGACCGTTTCTTTTAACTGTTCCTCTGTCTTGGATGATGGCCAGCAAATTTCTTAAATTCAGAATGCTTTACGTTGGAGCATGTTTTACTGGGACTGTTGGATATAGCTTTCTTGTCATATCCGTAGTTAGACGATCGTTATTTCCACTCATGATTTCTGCGCAGATTTTGAACAGCTTTGCAGGCACGGTTTTGGTTGTATCGCCAACCATATTCGCAACATTGTGGTTTCCCGAAAATCAAGTGGGAACTGCCATAGGTGCAACCTTAATGTCAACTCATCTTGGCAGCATTCTTGGTCTCACTATTCCAACCAACATTCTTGTTCAACCAACTAGACAAGAAAACAAGTCGTTTGCAAATGAAACCAATCGCTCATGGTTTGCAGAAGATCAGATCAAACTTGGTGCCATCTTTGCAACAATGGTTCTGATGTTTTTGGTCTGTGACATTTTCCTCTTCATATTTTTTACTGACAGACCTCCTACACCTCCAACTAAAGCTCAACAACTGAAAGTGGAAAGTGACCAGTTTTCTCGATTTTTGTCTGTGAAGTCTTATATTGATCTTGTGAAAACATTACTCAAAAACAAAAATTACATACTTTCTTGTGTAGCATTTGGAATCTTGAATCAGGCGAATATGGTGGAAATAACAATGCTTTCACAAATCTTGAGACATGATTTTGATGCAAATGTGAAGATTCGTCGACACGCTGACGAAATTGGTGGTTACATTATGACAGTTTTGTCTGCATCTAGCTTGATTGGCTCTATAGCAGGAGCAAAATTAGTAGATCGTTGCAAACGATATGATGTCATCACAATTTTAAGTTTTTTGCTTACATTATTATCTTCTGTCGGTTTGTTGTTTGCATTTTTCTTTAAATCGTTACCATTGTGGTTCGTATTTACTGCCTTGTATGGATTTTTCCGCCAGCCTGGTATCATAGCATTTTTCGATGTGGTTACTCAAGAAACATTTCCGATGGACGAGATGTTTGTAACAATCTGGTTGACCTGGTTTCTAACATTTATAACAATATTTTTTGCTGAAATAGGCAGAGTTATTTTTAATGCTGTCGGGTCTTTTCCTGTCCTCATTTTTCAAAGCTCCTGCCTGCTCGTCGGTGCGTTGCTCAGCTTTTTCATGAAACTGCAAAACAAACGACTGAATGCGGAAACGTCTTCAGCATTGCCGCAAGCACAAGTTGACGAGCGTACTGCACTGATGAAGGACGTGTAGAACTGCGAAAAATCGTAATGGTGACAACACAAGGAATTAAATTAATCTAATTGTGTGTGTTATCGAAATGTAAAGCTCAGTTTGAAACGTTCAACACTGTATCAAATCGTGGATTAATTGCTCAAAGTATGAGAGAATATGAGAGACTTTCATAGAAAGATATACCATGATGTGCAATGGAGTGTGTCCGACCTTAATTTGACTTTGAAAATGATTTGGTAAAACACCTAAACTTGTCGAGCAATGCTTTATCTGACCAAGGTTTTTTAAAACCACAACGGACAATGCAAGACAGGTATTATGACAATTTTAGAAAATTTATAGCAGGTTTCTACTGGCTTAGATAGTGGGGAACTGGGAACGGTGGCAAGCTAAGATCTCTCACATCCTGCGCTTTCACAGAATATTCATGGCATCTGTGTGATTCGGCATAAACTCCTTTCATTTCTCAGAGTGGTGCGACGATGGCCATAAGAATATAATATTTTGTATCGAAGCTCAAAACTCTTTTCGTGATATTTTTCTCCAAGTAATCTGAAAATCACAAACTTCAGGTAGCTCTGATATTAGGGAAAAATTAATTCAGTGCACTATCAGACTCTCTAGATTTCTGGTTTTAATTTGGTTCTTATGGCATAAATTTTAAGAAACAACGAGCTTGCAATGAAAAACAATTTTTTTAAACAGATACAGATGATCTGAGTTTTTTCATTTTTTTCATTTTTTCATTCACAAAACTGTAGCTAGCATGAAATATCTTGTTGTCAACCATAACACGAATCTCTTTCAAACATCGGACAAAGATGAGATCCACAAACTCTAGTAATGAAGCCTTTCTGCAATAGATTGAAGACAATAAAGAATAAGCAGTCATGTCAGAGTTACCACAAGCTTGAAAATAAAAACATATTGCTTTTCATGTCTTCAATTTATCGTCGCATTCGAAATCGTGTATCTACTGAGCAGTAAACGAATTGCCATTCCCATAAGTGTACGGGAGTGCATATTTTTAGGGATGCAAAAACTTTTTGCCCAAATTCATCTTGCTTTCCCAAATAACGAATAAACAGCAAGTCGTAATGTTAAGACTAAAACGTACCATTGTAAACTAATCAAGGTTTCTGCATGCCTAATTAGGCCTACCAATTACCAGGGTTCAAAGCCGTACGCCCTCAACTAGCAAT
>JGI24158J21664_10005597_pt1 | contig 16438 bp, 13 predicted proteins | sample Ectturendosymbi3_FD_21664 | JGI IMG/M metagenome (IMG submission 21664)
CCCAAGTATCCATATCACAAATTCCCTTCTCGGAGCTAACTGTGGCCTGTATGAATTTGGGAACCTTGCTATTCAGCGAAAGCATAACTTTTACAAACGATGGCGTCATATGGGCCCTCCAGTAAATATTGCCACGGGCCCCCCTACCCTTTAATCCGGCATTGGACGTAATAGCAAGAGACTTTCTTGTTTTGATTATTCACTTGCTATCATGTTATATTCGAGCAATGCGGTGGACAATTAATATGTCTCGAGGGCTACTTTGAGACGGTCGCGATTAACGGAGAGATGTACCTTCTAATGCAATTGAAACAAGCCGTTGGAAATAGAAGCAAGTCTCAGTTGAAATAAGCCTCAGCTCTACTGTAACATTTACTCTGATTATTTGGAGAAATTTTCACATTTGAAGATTTCACCTGAATGTTTCTTAGGGCCACTGCAAGAGCTGAGGCGGGCCAAATGTGGCCTGCAGGTGGCTAATTTCCCACCCCTGGTGTAGCTAGATAGATGTGTGAAGCGAGAACTTTGGAATGCGTTTCTTACACCAGAAANTAGCAGATCTGTACATTTAGAGGCCGCGATCAGTTCTAGTGGTTCTCTGAAGGCGTCTTAATGCCTACGAATAGTTGGCATATTGCCGTTTTGCTGCGGCACAAGAGCAGCATTAAAGCAAACAAATGCAAAGAAAGAAATGGCTTTCCAATATTAGTTCCACGAAACGAGCAGGTCAAGAAAAAGCTTATTTGAAAGACAATATTGCAAATATCCACCCAATAACAATGCATGTTATGTCAAAGTGAGGGCAAGAGTATTTTTCGTCACAACAAGGAAAAATTTCAAACGATTTTTATTCATCATGTAGGTATCCCAATCAAATAAGGAGCATGCATCAACGTTTAAATTTTGAAACACCATGTGGACCAGGGGATACTTGCAGGGAGAAGGCTACTGCTCATTGAATTTTAAAATACGTTGCCCTCTTCAGAAAACGAAAAAAAAGTCCTAGTCCTAATCACATCCATCGTAGTTCCATTGTTGAAGAGTCATTGACATGCTTTGCAAAACATAAGTTATACGTAATTAAAACATTCCTTCAAAATAGTCTCGATTCTATATTGCTTGCAAAACCTGTTTCTATGCGTTTTAAAACAGGTTTGTATTGTCAAACTCTCCATGAAAATTTTTTATTTTGTGTATTGAAGGTCNTCAGCTACAATAAATATATTGGACCTTATGCGGCTGAGCACATGGCTGAGAAGATGAAGTTTTGGAATCAGGATAATGAGACGTGTAAATTTCAATACGATGGCTACGGTGAGTTGTCATGTACATATGTTTCATCGACTAACTTTACTCTGTCTCCAATTTTTATGAAAAAAATTAATTGATTTTTGCAGGTCTACTTTTTTTTAATGTCTTTTGAAAAAACAGTCATACCTTTTTCAAAAACCAACCAATGTTACCAAAAATCAAACTAAATTAAAAAAGTTATGCAATTGGGCATTTATTGTTTTGTTTTTAGATCCTCAGGCAGATATTCCACGACCAACTGACTGGGATCTGTATCTTGGACACGACATCCGCTGGAGAGAAGGAGGACCGGGAACAATTGGATACTCGGAGGCCGGAGTCTTTCGTGACGTTCTTGCGGTTCCTCCCTTGTCAAACATAACAGTGAGTAGGAATTCTGTTCAGAGGCAAGCACTTGAAGTTTTTCGATAGGTCATGGGACATGCATACTGAAAAGCAGCAATGTTATATACCGTTACTTCAAGAGCTTTACGGCTGCACAAGGCGAATGAATCCTTGCAAAGGCAACAGCAAAAACCTTTGATACGAAGCCATTATTGGTGCCTGCAACTCGCGATCAGCACTTTCGTGTTAATCTGTTTCTGAAATACTTCGGCTGGTACCGGGCTATTTCGGTTATTGGGTGAAGCAAATTAAGTTCTGCATTTTCTGCTAGGAACGGTTGCAAAACATTCAGCTCTGTTGTCAAAATCATAATTATAAAATTCGATGTAAGATCCGGATTGTATACCACACGCATATTGTAACGAACACAAAATGTTTTGCGTAGATATATTGGATTGTGCCGTACGAGAAGAACATGCGGGAAGTTTAGGCGACTAAATTCTGTTCATTTTTCTATTATACAAAACCACTAGTTCCACAGAGATACAAAGATAAATGGTACAGTACAAGAATGAAATTTGAAAATTGTATCAATTCCATAAGCATCATTTCTTGGTTTTCATCGGAAGCGAAATATGACGTTTCCCAATTTTGAAAGTTCATTCAAGACGTGGAAAACCTTGTAGTTTTTAGATATTCTTCACTGCCTGACACATATTACTGGCAACACATGAAAAATGAGCCCTTCTTCGTAACATTGCAAAGATGCTGCTGAGTTTTGCGTTGAAAGTTGATCGTCAAGCTTGCTGGACTTACGCTTGCGTGAAATATAGACACGGTCTTCTTATAATATTGAAATATGAATAAACGTGTTGGTAAGGTTATAAAGAACATGAATATCAACAAAGAATTAGAATAATGCAGAACAAAAAATAACACCTCTAACAAAACGACAAACGAAGATTACCAACAGAAGAAAATATAATTTGATCAACGGGGCAATCAGCCTGGAATCAAAGAAAGAGAATAATACAGCCCATTTACAGTGCATGACATTCAGAAAATGATAGCGTTCAGTTCCTGGTCACACTGCGATAGCAGCTGATGAAACGTCGATGGCGCGAAAGTTCGCGACTTCGCGTACGCAGTAGGGGAGGTTTATAAATGGCCGCATTAGGTTTTTCATTACCCAAGTCATATCAAAAGATTGCGCCAAAATGAATTCCATTAACAGTCAGTCAATAAAAGTTTCTATTGCTCTTTATCATGGTTTTCTCCTCATTTCTTTTGGAAAGATATAGGTAAAATTTTGAGACAAAATTATCACTGCCCATAGCAATTTGGTGCTGTAGATTTTAGAGCTGATTTAGACTGTATTTGGGTCCATCAACAATTTTTATCCATCAAGGCAATTTTGAAGGTTATTTCAAAAAGTTTTTACAATGGTCTTTAAGTCTGACTAAGCCTTACTTTATGGCACAAAAAAATTAAATTCAATTTGTGTTTGTTGGATATGCTTAATAATATCAGTTGATTGTACCATCATAAATATCATTTTTGTGCCTTATCTACAATAACATATTGCTAGTACATATTCCATCTTTTACATCCAGGCTAGAAAGTGTTAGCATGGTTGCCTGCTTGTACTGTATTTTAATGTTTGGTGGTGGGTTTATATAGTGTGGCGTTGTCTGAAGAGAGTTCAATTTTTGGGTCAGGATTCAACTCAACAAGTGTTTGCTCTTATCCTTACTTTACTGAGAAGGTACTGCAGGACAAAGTGCTCATGCAAATATATCCTTCGAAGAACTTCGATTGCAACTATCCAAAAATTGCCAGTGATTATTTTTGTTCAGGGGTTCCAAATGGAAATACTTCACGTATGCGCTTGTCTCGGTTATACCCTGTATTTATGAAAAACCACGTACGTTTCTGCAGTAAACATGATGAATTTTGTGGAAGAAGTAGAGTTGGTAACGGCAAATCCTATGTTCGATTATATAAATAAAAAGGAGAAAAAGCACGAATTTTTTGCTATGTGAATTGGCACCGTATTTAGTAGAAACCAGTGAGACAATGCCACTTTGACAAATCTTGGAGCATTCGTTGACAATAGTTTTACAGAGTCTAGCCCTCCAGCTAACGGCAGAAAGCCAAGTGACACTATATGTGTACGTCTGTGGATATACTGTAAAGCAAAGTATCACGTAGCATCAGTTTTAATGGAAATGACTTTAACGCTTCCTCTAGAAGACCCAGACACACGAAAGCTAATCGGAAGATCTCCTATGAAGGATGTAGTGACTTCATTTCATTCTAGAGGGGCGAATTTTTTATATCACAGTTGATTAGTTGCTGACGCCGTGCCGTGTACAAATCATTCCGCAGTACAACTCATTGAAAACTAGAATAACGCCCGCACTAGCTACCGTATTCAAATATCTAATTTACAAAGGCCGCACATTCCTACGTTACAAAGTTATTCGTGCGTTGCCAAGCGCAGCAGCACTCTGTACTGTATTGGTCAAAATCACACTTAAAATAATTTTGAATGCAAAAGTAGGCTATCATTTTTGCCAGGTGATCATATTATTTTGGCAACAGCAAAAAATGGCTCCACATACGAAATATAAAATAGAGAAGTAATTACGAGTATTTTTATCAGAAGCTCTCGTGGCCTTACAAAAATGGCAAACGTTCCCCACGTTGGTCTCGACTCCCAGGTTGATAGAAAACCACTGCTTTATATGGTTTTTGAGCAAATGTGGAAAATATAAGCGTTGAAATTCTCAGCACGCAAATATTTGAAGACTACGTCTTCCTATAAGTCAACATGAAATTCTTTATCAAGTACACGGACTTTGCCCTCGTAACGTAATTGAAGATCAATCTATTTTATCAGGCGTTTTAGCTTTTTTCACCTAAATTTTTTGTTTCTAATATCGAAGATATTTCCGTATTCCTTCATTTACTCTGTTGAAAATTTTCATGGCATACTTATAGTGCTGGCTGCAGTCTGAGCTCTGGCAACTGTGGTTTCAGGAATAACATTGTAAGTCGTTGAATCACACTCGCAGATACGTTTCGTCACCGATGAGTTCACCGGTCCGATGGTCATTCACTGTCACATTTTAGGGCACGAGGACACTGGAATGATGATGGTTGTTGACGTTGTACCTAAAGGTTTGTAATTTTGCATACTTGTCTCAAGTGTGAGCGCAAACAGTGCTGGATCGGGTTTGTTTCCTACTTGGCATCCTTCATTGCAACAATCTGCGGTGGCAGCCCCACGTACAAGGTTTAGATATATATTACACTTTTTGAATCACCTTCAGCTGCGAATTAATTTCGAAATATCAATCAACCCCGCGCCTTGCAGCTTTACGTCCTTAAGACGAGCAGTGTTGTTGCAAATAATATTGCGCCGTTGTTTAAAAAATTTTGATATAAAGAAATGTCGCAAAATATGCCAAAAGAGGCACTTATGTTTGTAGCAGGCAAAACGTATGTTTTTGGTGAAAAGGGTTTATATTATTTTCAAATATAATGCAGTATAATGCCCGTGTTCGTGAATTAAAACCAGGAATAAAACTGTAAGCATCAAAATTATATTTATTTGTGTAAAAATAATGACCGAGATCAATTTCAGATTTTGAGAAATTGTAATGTTTGTGGAGTCATCATCATTGACACTAAAACGAATCAAACGAATATTCAAAGCATCAACTTCTGTTACCCTCTCATAAATCAATGAAATGAATAAAGTTCGCGAACCACACGTGTGTATGCAACACTTGCGTTATTTCAAAGGATGGCTGATTTTGTCTCATCCTACAATATTTTGGAAAGTGCAAACATAGTTTCATGCTGCAATAACATGATACTTTTATCAATGAAATTGTATCTTGTGTTACATTAGGCCTTACTTTTGTGTTTATCAGTAAGTGGACTGGAGTCCTTTTTTGATTAATTCCATGGTGAATTTGACCTCGTATACCTTGTCCTTCAATTGTTTCATTCTTCCTATGTCGTTCTGTTAGAAGTGGTGTTACATGCAGTTTCTGCTCTTTGTTATTCCAATTCTTAATGGTTATTTATGTTGCTTATAACGTTTTTAGCAAGGCTATTTGCAGCTAAGTAGTGAAAGCAGACTGCAGTATTTCTATATTATAAGACGCGTCATCGGACTGACTTCACTGGAAAATGACATTCGAGAATTTCATGGTAACCTCCAAGTAACTGCTTTGAAAATACAGAGTCCCGAACCCCCTTTCAGACCCTTCATATTTTTCCGTGTACCGAATATGCAGCGAGTTACCACAAATAAATCGACGTTTTGAAAGAGCTTTTTGACAAACCTCATAAAGAATCGGCTGCAGGAATGCAGCCTACTTGCATCCATCAACTAGTGTCAGTCAGAAACTGTTCATGAACACACTCAGGCAGGAAGAACGCCAGGCAAAGATTTCAATTTCATGTAAGTGAGGGCTATGGACAACAAGAATGAATACATCAGAGATGCGTTTATCAATGTTTCAAGATCAGGATGGATGTGGCAGCGGCTTCTGGTCGGTGAAACAACGAAACTTGACGATCTGTTCAATCTATCTTATATATTAGACGTTCTTTAAAGAAAATCCCCTCTTGGTCGAATCGATGCATCTCCAGGTCAAGCAATCGTCCAATACAGACTCGATGTCTGCTTCATTGTTTTTGACTGATCTTGAGGGCTACACCGTATTTATTCGATTCTACGCCGCGACTGATACAGTTTATTTTTCATCATTTCGTGCAGCTTATGTAATCAAGGGCTTACAATATAGGGCGGCTTATATTTTTATTTCTTGGCCTTAATGAAAGGTATAGATGACGCTCCATCTTTCCTTGGCTACGTTTTTTTCAAACAAACTCTCTTCTCGCATTCAATTCTCTTCAGCATCACGAGCACATCCGCCACAGGAGGGATAATGATAAACAGAAGGCAGTTGTAGTGATGTAAACACCATTAACAGGGTTACCAACAAACGCGAAACGTGCTAGTACGCGAAAGTATCTCAGAGGTTGAGATAACCGATGTTTACATGCGGCTTACAATCAAGGACAGGTTGCATTATTTTTGAACACCATTCCGTGCGGCTCACAATCAAGGACGACTAAAAATCGAATGAATACGGTACTCTCAAATCCACCACCTATAAAAGTCATAAGTACAACATATTCCTCGCCTAAGGGTGTTATAGAATGCGATATTCTGTTGGAAATCGCTTTCAAGTAAAGCATTTAACGGGAGTTGTGAGTATGGTGGAGAAAAAAAANTTGAAAACGTTTGGTTTGCTTCAAACTTTCGAAGAATCAGCCGACAAGACAATGCTTTTCTTCTGTGACTTTGTGATGATGCAAACTTGCACAGATCGGTATTCAAGTAGCGATTCTCCACACGAAGTCGAATCTATCAAATACTTGGAATTCGATTTCACAACTTTATGCATCCTTAGTCTTGAATGAGTGTTGCAGATTAGAACCATTCATATTGAAGCTCCAACACCATTTAATTAAACAGCTGGCTAAGAGAATCTCAAAAAGTGCCAAGCGGGCAGAGGCAAGGGCAGAAATGAAAAATGGAAAGGCCACAAGTTTAAGAAATTCAAAACGAATGTAAAACTAATTAGGCTACGAAGATGCAGTGACTTAAGACTCGAATTGCTTACAGTATTCTCATATGATGTGGCCCTGATGTAGTCCTTGTTGAGCTTCGCAGCAGCAGTTTGAACGATTTAACAACATTGGTGTCTTTGACAGAACAGTAATCATAAGCAACATGTCCATAGCCAGAGATGGACGAAATATCTCCATGGAAAAATTCAGAAGTAAATGTTTGCATAAAACGCTTTCATTTCTCTCCAAGTATTATTTGTTGGCATTACTTCGTGATCACATGGGAGACTTGCCAAAGCCTTCAATAAGTTTAAGACCCATATATTTTTGAGAAAGGTTTTGGCTGCAGTTAAGGCAGTGTGCTTGGTTGCAAAAACGTTGTGGAGATTGAAGAGCTGGGTTGATTAATAGTAAGAAAATGAGTATTTTCAGCATTCAGAACGTTGAAAGCGTGAAGTATTTTTAACGTTGCAGATGTAAATACAAGACTGCACAAAACCGACCACACCTCCAACTGCAAAAGATTTATAGACGCAATATGATGAAATATGTCTGATCGTCTCAAAGCACATGCTACTACAGAATCGCCCGGAAATAACTAAATAGAAGGTTTGATATTTGCATAAACACCTTAACGTCTACCAAAATTACGAATGTACTGACACTGAGGCGTGCCAGTTTTAACACGCAAGAGATTGGAACAGGAGCCTAAGAGAAGCGAAAACTGCTATTTATCCTTGAGGATGTCTGTATAACGTAGGGCTGATGAGAGTCAATGACAGCAAGCCATCGCAATTTAGAAAGAACGGCAGAGTGAATAACCGAATTTCGGAGGTATTTTTGTTTTCGAACCCTACAAAAGCTTGTGAGTGCATTCGTGTGCATTTGTGTGCATTGGCCTTTCCTGTTTATTGTCGTTCACAGGTAACCACTGATCGTGAATAATTAGTTGAGTTACGCAAAACCGTCAAGAGATTTTCAAGTTCAAAATATTTTATTGGCAATCAGACATGTTTTGAATTTGCACAAATAAAAAAATAAAAATCAATGCAGCAAGGTCAAATATCTTGTTTCAATAAGACTTGGTTTGTTTTGTTTGCTTGAACCTAAGATTTGTTGACCACTAAGGTAATTCACGCGATTAATGGATTTTGCTTCAAACACTATTCATCACTTTCTTTGAAACTGCACAAACTCATACGTTTCTTACAGGAAAAATGAAAATTGTTACTGCTGCAAATGACATCTTGTACAAGATGACTCTAAAGGAAAACTGATCAAACACCAACGTTGTTCATTTTCTGGTCGATTGAAAATCTTGTCCATGTCTTGTTTGTATTTCCTTTGCAGGTGCAAGTTTGACAACAAACGTAACAGTACCATCAGGTGATGCATATCCTGGAGCATGCAATGTAGCCAATCCTTTTCCGTTCAACAGTAACTCAAAGCTTCATAACATTCCAAGGTATTGCAGTGTGATCGTTACATGTATCATTGAAGGATAACCAAAACAGAAAATGAATCATTTCAAAGTACGTCACAGATATTTTGCTTTCAAATGTGTTCTCTCTGCCCCAATACGAGTGCTTCAAACATCATTACCTGTTACATCTCATGATCTACGTCAGAAACGCGATTTGCAAGCGGACATCACATTTGAACTTGTTAAATGTATCCAAACTTTTAATTTTGCTGCATAGAGATAATAAAACTTTAATGATTGTGCTTATCAGAAAAACGCATAATCTTATCATCCCGCGATGTTTGTTCTACACGTCAACTTTATACGAAAGCCAAACAGCGGCAATCGTTTCTCTGAAATTTCAGATATCAATCTATTGTTTGATTGCGATTGTTTTGGCAATCTTCGCGTTGCATCAAATATAAAGAAAGGGAACGAAAATAAGCAGAAAACACCTTATTATCAGGTCTAGAATTCATAAACAAACGACACCAATTCATCAATTCTGCTCTGGAATTTCAAGAATTAAAGTAAAGTTACCATGGATAAAAACAAGCACAAACTTTGTCGTTATTCTGGAATATTCGGAGTTGTAACTCCAACAACCACATTCATCGCGTCATATTTATGGTGTCAAATGTTATTGTGCAATGATAGAAACATATATTTCAAGCATACTGCATGTGTCACACCACTTGTTGTAATCAGTCGTACCTAACATTGTGGAGTCTGTATAGATTTTTAATTTTGATCGGGAAACCGTTTCTCTTATCTGACATCAAAGTGTTTTGGCTATTTCACGAATGTCTGATACACCCACGATAATTTTCGTCGAGGATAATAATTTGTACAATCTTCCACAAAAGCCTTATAAAAATTCCTTTTTTGATGAGCAAAACAGGAATACACAGTGTTATAAAAGACTAACCCAGAAAGGAAATCCAGTTTTAGATTTCTGCATTTGTATATGTCGTGCGTATTTCATGCACATATGGATGTGCCTTCCCATTGTGGACCAACTACACAGAATCTGATACTGAAATATTGCACATTGCTTTCAACAGCGTTTGTGAAACTTTGCATTACATTCCCTTAAATATAATTGTTCGTCAGCGTCGAACACCAAGTTTACTGAAATGTCGTTTGTCAACACCAAGTAGCTGTTAATTCAATTTTTGTAGCATTTACACATCCGGTGAGTTTAAGTTTTGTTGACTTTTGCCAAAATTGATACTTCTTCTCAAACATATGTTCGTGCGATTTTGTTTCATTTTTTGGCAGCTACAATAAACCTTGAACCGCTCCCATTTACAAACGTGCCGACCCCTATTGCCTGGTGATAGCCAAAGCTGAACTTTCAAAGCGTTTTGTAAACGTCTGTTTGCATTGAAACCCGAAGAGGATAAGCAAAATGTCGATGTTGCCCCCGCCCTGAAAAAATGCCTGCGGACGCCCGTGCATATAAAGACTGCTTTTATACCAACTGACGTTTGTAGTCTGGTAGCAAACACAGTGTTTAGTGCAGACTCCAATGTCATTTGTCAGGTTTTACTGCGTATATATTGAAGATACCGTTGGTCCGTTGTACCGGTATTCAGGTAGTGATCATTTAAAGTTTAGACAGTCTACTGAATGAAGTTGTTTCTAATGGCTGAACATGTTTGGTTGCTTTTCCATCATGCTGAACATGCAAAGGAAAGCGGATTACATCGTTCGCAACTGCAAAAACGACCGCCCGAAATGGAGAACACATGGTGGCTGTCCAAGGCTACCGAAATCCATATATGTACGGATGCAAATATGGCGCATCGTTTTATGAGGCAGTAAAGGCGGTTTATGGCCCGAAATCCCAAACTACACACCCTGTACGTACAAAGGATGATACCAATCTAATAAAAGACAAGGACACCCTTTCTCGCTGGGCGAAGCACTTCGTGGAACTGCTAAATCAGGACAATTCTGTGGACCAGACCATAGTTGATCAGCAGCCACAACTTCCCACCATGTCAGAACTTCAAACTCTTCCTACCCTAGAAGAAATATCGGCTGCAGAAAATAACTTGGAAAACCACAGGGCACCTGGCGCTGATGGTATACCTGCAGAAATCTTCAAACATGGGGGAATCTGCTGCTACAGCGAATCCACTCCTTCATTTGCAGTGCGTGGGCATTGAATATTCTTCCCACACAATGGAAAGATGCTAACATTATAATGATCTTCAAGAAGAAAGGCGACAGAGCGATCTGCGGCAACAGCCGTGGACAGGTGCAAGGGAGATGGCACATGAGATGAAGAGGAATAGAAACATGAATCGGATGACAACGTATCTGTGCATGCTATTGTCAGGATTCACCAGCAGAGCAATAGTTTCGGCGAAAAGTGTTGTGAGACCAGCAATAACAGCGGTAATGAAGTTGATCCATGTGCAAGACCTTCCCATGGGGTGTTGGCTGCAAGCTCTGTTGTTTATGACAGAAACAAAACAGCATGGAAATATTTTTCATCATCAACGGTAGGAAGAACATCAGGAGACAACGTTTTTGCTGATACCGCCGGTGTGACAAAATATAGGAACTGCACCTACGTACAACGCATGGAAGCACTGCATGCAAGAAGGGCATTTCATACAGACGAGATAGGCTCAGAGAAGACATCTATTTCAATGTTGGCTTAACAGAATACAACAACCATACGCTTATGGCTGTAAAAACGTAAACAAGTTAATACCACAAAACTACAAACCTTTGGTATGTGCTGAGGGTTATGCCAATGATTATCTCTGCATGGTACTTTGCTTACGGACATGTAAACTGTGCAATTAGTAGATTTATAAGACATAATGGCAAGCTAAGAGCTATAATCTTTCGACTTTTAGCAAAGCGATTCAAAATATAGGCCTAAGGGCTCAACATTTTAATTGAAACCTCTTAAATTTTCATTGGGGATTCCATTTTATTGAAGAGTGTCCGGTCCCTTATCCATGAGCAAGGATTAAAGGGCCTGCTTATCCTTTGATTAGAGGCCCTTAATCTCTTGGTTGGGGGCCTCTTACATTTGCCGGGTCCCTTGTCTTTTGATCATAGGCTATTTATGTTTTATCGTTTTAGTCTTGCTTTTCATCTTGAGGTTCAAATCCAAATGTGTTAAATATGTTAATACAATTCGACATACATAATCTCATGCATCAAAACAAAGTTTTCTACTACATGTGTATCAAACCAAAGTTTTCGACGGAGATTAAAAAATAATGCCGTTTACAACTTTATTGTCAACACCTGTTCAACTTGAATCTTCGATGGTTATGATTACGCCTTTCGTTTTTTGTGTTCATTTGAAAAAAAATATTTTTTTTTACCAATGATTGGGAAACAGCGTTCTGCATGTAGGTGATCCCGCGGTCCACACGGCGTTCCATAATTCAAATTTTCATATTTCTTTAGTCTATGTTTCGATGCCCAAATTATGGACAAAAATGTTAATGAGTACATTGATTGTTGGTTTTGTGAGACGTACAGTGCAATGGAATGAAGTTTCAATTCATACATTCCTTTCCTTTAACCAGTTGTGCCTGAGGGAAATACCATTGATTTGATTTTGCACAAACGTTTAAGTATGCTTAATAGGCTAAACAATGCCTAAAGCGGCAAAACCCCAAGACATTTTGTCAAAGATAAAATGTTCATATACAAAAGTGCAAATCTCAATAATAGGACACATCCACTAATGTTCTAGTTTCACCTCTTTTCTGCTATAGACCTGAAAATGACTGCAAGTAAATAGTCATAACTGAAGTCTCTGACGACCACGTTTTTGCATTTAAGTTGCAACTATCTTTACTGTTAATAGCTGCTGTGTAAATTTGAATGCATGAGGATATATTTAATTTTTGATGAGTTACTTTTGAGTATTCACGTCACACTGCAAACGATAGCTTATTCAATAATTTCGCAAAAATTGGGCGAAACGAATTTCTTCAAGTTTCTTTATTTCTTCAAGTACACAGTAAAATTTTATGCACTCAATCTCTAATCATTGAATAAAACTGTGCTTAGTCTACAAGTTCAATGATGCAAAATCTAATAAGCTTTTAGGTTGACATGGTGTACTGGACAACCCACTAACATCCGACAACTTTGACGTTTATTAACGTTTGAACAGTGTTATTAGACAAGTAGAGACAGAAAAGCAAGTTACAAAAAATTAACCAAAGTACATGAAAAGCAACATAAGACCGAGTAGACAATCCAGTCACACCAGCAGATCCTAGGCTGTTTAACGTACTGCTCCACAGAACAAACAAACAGGCTTGTATCAAATGAGGATACAACCTCAAACACTCCGGGCACGTGACAGCGCTGGGGGTTGGATAACATAAATCACGCCTGTTCAAATCACAACAGCCCACCACCTCAGAAAAAGGCGAAGGAAATCACGACATATAAATGCGAAATCAAGCGTACCCGCAACACAGCAGAGGGACTCCTTTATTACTTCTGTTGCAACGTCGCAAGGGTATCGTGATTTCAAGTGAGTTAGGCGCAGGTTCGTCACTCGCTTGTGCATCTCGAGCAAGGGATGGGTCGTTGCTCACATCGTATGCACCATTGAGGTGAGCCACACCATCCTCCGAATCAGAAATGACACCTTCTACAGGAACGTCATCAGAATAACACTGGGGACGCGCATTGACATCAGGCGAACAAGGTTGGACAATTGTATGTGCGGGCTGCGGACAAGTGCAAAATTTACCTAAATTTGAAGTAACTTCACGGTACCCGGTATAAGAAATGCGGACGTATGTAGGACTAAACATTGACAACCTCGACCTCGTCCACAAGAGGCTCATTCTTACTGGCCCGCACAAAAGTTTCAGGTAAGCTGTACGCGTACCAGTGTGCCAAGACAGCAACGATTCAACAGAGTAAGACTCTCGTTGAAAATCGAAAAAACGTTCATGGAGCGTAGTGTTCGTGGCAGTGCATATACAGTAGGAACGAGCGTAACGAGAGCATTACATCCTCTAGAACAGGGGTGGCCAAACTACGCCCCGCGGGCCGCATCCGCACCGACGACCAGTTGAATCCGGCCCGCGAATACCCTACACATTTTATCAAGCACCACGTTTCCGACTGTGGACAGCAGTACAACAGCATTGGCTGCTGCCTATCTCGTAAATCGCATTGTATCCGGTTCTCCTCGGTCAACAAGTTTGACCACCCCTGCTCGACAACAACCTTCCTGTGCGACAATGGCAACCGCTTAACGCCAGCCGAATGGCTTTCCAGACGGATGGTAGACGCTGCAGAAACTGGAACCATGAGCGTCGGAAGTGGAACAGGTGGGTCAAGGCCCCCCTGGATTTTGAAATCTTTAGCAAAAAAGGTTGTTTTCTTAGTTTTGAGTGGGAAAAAACGAATTTCACCACTTTTGGCACCCCTGGAAAAATTTTTGAAAAATCCCCTAGTGGCCCACCTGGAAAAAATCCTTCCGACGCCCATGATTGGAAGCGATACCTCTTTGAAGCAGGTATCTCTTAAACTCGCTCGCCGTGAAGGCATGTCCATTGTCTGAATGAATAAAGCTTGCAGTACCGCGCAAGGTAAAAATCTCGTCTATGCAACATATCACAGTCGATGCAGTCATATCTTTGCAGGGGAACGCAAAAGGAAAGCATGAGCACTCGTCTATTACAACTAACAAGTAAGCATTTTCACGTCTCGACGGCACAGCTCTTTTTAAATCCAAGCTCAAACATTCCATCGGTTTCATGGCTTTGGCTCACGGTAAAATTGAGGTTTTACTTCAGCACAAACCTTGCAATTGGAAACGACCGTTTTCACGTCGGTGGTAGTGAACGGCAAGTTGTTCGTTCGCACAAAATGCAGTAACTGCGTAACTCCAGGGAGGCCCAGTTCTCTGTGAAGTTGCTCGAGCGAATTGGACGTGCTGGTTATAGAAAAGAACGCGCGGTGTTTTGTTGCCTAGGACGGTACCTTATCACGCACGAAAAGGCGGCCAGTTCTACTCGCCATTGATGAAGTTTGTCATGCTTTGTCTTTGAACGCCAGTGGCTGTCAAGCATAAATGCAACCGAGCGCTGGTCGGTTACAGGGGTAAATGTTTGCCTCAGAAGTAGTTGCGACGATTTTCTGATAGCCTCTACAGTTGCCGTTGTTTCCTTTTCGTATGCCGGATAATGCAATTCACTGCCGTGAAGCGTGCGAAACACGAATGCTACCGGGCATCCACGCTGATTCAACATTGCAGAAACAGCAATATCGGAGACGGCACATTCAACAACAAAGGGTACTGTCTCATCGACAGAGTGCAGAGCAACATTCCCTAGTTCGGCTTTCAACGATTGGAACGCTCTCAACGCACGACCAGTTGTAGGAATTCCCGTGGCCGTCGCTAGAGGGCGAATTTTCTCTGCGAAGCGCTCAGTCCACTTGGCAATTCGCATAAGCAAACATTCCGACTACTCGACGGAGTGATTTGCGACACTGTGCTGGTGAGAATACTTTGAAGACGCTCAGATGGTCAGGGTCTGTCTTAACAATTCCATTTCCCACAGCCTAACCGAGAATTTGTACATGAGGCTGAGCGGCGATGGTTTTGTTCTCGTTTAAGGTAAAGTTGTTTTGACGAATCGCCGCAAGAAAAGTAATAACATTGTAATCGTGCTTCTCGCGGCTTTGCCCAGCGACAGTAACGTTATCCAAATAAACATATGTTTCCAGCAGCTTTTCCTCCTCTGAATTGCGCTGTTCGCCGTTGGAAAGCCGCAACGCCATTTGTGACACCAAAGGAATGCGCGTGAATTCATACAGTTTGGCGTTGGCCTCAAATGCTGTGTATTTACTCTCAGAATCTGCTATGTTGATCTAGTGGTAAGCACTGTGCAAATCAAAATTACAGAAAACGCTATACTTCGCAAGTTCGTTCACCATATCGTCAATGCGGGTAAGGGATAAGCATCCAAATTGGTATAAAGTCAATAGTTTGAGAATAGACAACGCACAATCGCTTTTTATGACGATTAGTCTCATCTTTAACGACAAGTGCCTGTGCACGCCAGGATGATGAACTTGGTCGGATTACGCATTCAGCAATTCTGAAAAATTAGGGGGTATGGCCCCCTAGGCACCCCTGGCTACGCCTATGCACAGAACAAAGAATGAAGTGCACACCAATCAGAATACCACGTAAAACACTCCAGGCAAGCACCAGCGCCGGAGGGTCGAGTAACAGAAATCACACCTCATCACAACACATGATACCATGGATTGTCATGTTTACCATGCCAGCCACAAAGTGCACAAAATACGAAATATCACCTGTAATTATCAGTGTGTCTCGTTGGAAAGCACTGCTGTGCATTACCGGTTGCTTGTGTGCTGAGTAGGCAGGACTTTTTCCGCAAATATAACGATAACATCCAGTGATTTGCTTTACTGCATCAGAAATGTCAAATGAACGCATTCGACAAGTACTAGCTTGAAGCTAGTAGCTTCAGCATTTTCTAACAGTGGTTTAGAACTAACGTTTTTTCAAACTTACACAGCCGAATAAAAGCGTGAAGTTGATATATTTTGACATTAATCATTGCATAGCTGCTGACGATGATTTTTTGTTTGTTACTGTTGCGACCTCTCCGGTGGTGTTGCGTTGATTGTGTGATTCAT
>JGI24158J21664_10005600_pt1 | contig 16435 bp, 13 predicted proteins | sample Ectturendosymbi3_FD_21664 | JGI IMG/M metagenome (IMG submission 21664)
AACGATAAAGCTCATGAAGAACTGCGTTATCTTTAGCAATCCATCCATCAGCCTCATCGCTCCTCCTTCCGTTACTCGTAAATACCACCACTATGTACTTGAATTTCTCCACCTGCTGCAGTGTATTCCGCTCACTTGCAGCATACACTGCCTTTGGTTTGTAGAGAGGCATACAATACCTCAGTAGTTTTAGTGCTAATTTTTATTCTGGGTTGATCGCACGCAGCGGAAAACTAATCGAGTGCATGCTGAAGACCCTGTTGAGAAGATGCTAGCAATACCAAATCGTCTGAAAAAGTAAGCGGTTGATCCTCGACTCGGCTGTGACTGTCTATCCGATTCATGTAGATCAGGGTGCTGCGGCGTTTCGAGGAGGGAAAGGGGATCACAATTTTCCGGGCACCAAATCACTGTGGAGGCGCCAAATCACTGCGGGAACGCCGAATGACTGCGGGGACGCCGAAAAATCTCAACAATGTCACAAGTACTTTCTTCAACGCATCACATTTGCTTCCGAAAGACCTCAGCTTCGAACATTGGGGCTCCAGACTTGCTTCTTGCCCCGGGCGCCATCTAACCTCGTTACACCCCTGCAGGGGTGGTCAAATGTTTTGACCCGAGGGCCGAATTCGCGACTGCCTGCCCACTGGAGGGCCTGATACAGTTCGATTTACGTGATAGGCAACAGTTAATTCTGTTGCACTGCTGTCGACAGTCGGAAACCTGGCATTTAAAAATAAATTTGCAAAGTATTTGGCGGGTCGGATTAAACTGGTCGGCGGACCGGATGCGGCCCACAGGCCGTAGTTTGGCCACCGCTGATGTAGATTATGAAGAGAAAAGCAGTAACAGCACGCATCCTTGTCGGAGTCCAACATCCACGGTGAACGGCCGTGATTTAACTCTCCCGATGCGGACACAAACTTCTGAGCAGGAATACAGTGACTTGACGGCCAGTAACAGGCGGCCGTCAATACCGCACTCCCGCAACACTCCCGAAAGCTTTTCACGAGGAACCCGGTCATATGCTTTCTCGAGGTTGACAAAACATGTGGAAAAGTTTTTGGCATACTCCCAAGATTTCTCAAAAATTTGCTGGAGAGTGAAATTTTGGTCTGTAGTACTATGGCCAGGATGAAAACCGCACTGGATATCATTCAGCTTTGGTTCATTTATTTTGCGGCATCTTTTCTTAAGGCATTTGGCAACGTAAATGTTAAACATTTGAAAATTCCCGAAAAGCATCGCGGGCCACACGAAACGCCTTCGCGGGCCGCGTGTTTGAGACCCCTGATCTATGTAGTGTATTTTTTCAACATATGGTTGGTATGGTCCAACATCAGAAACAGCTCTTGGATGCAGGAAAGACAGAAAAATTTATTAAAATATAGCGATTTTACAGAGCTGAAGAAGATAACCAATAGAATTTACTCAATCTGTTCGAATTATTTTTCTCTGTTTTTCAAGTCTTTCAAATTTCGTTGCTGTTCGTTTTGTTTCATTAAAAAAATTTTGTTAACTGTACAAGTATGCTGCTTATTTTAATTTTTACTTCAGTAGATTTTTCAAAGGAAAAGAAAAGAGTGGAATTTTTGGTGGGTTTTATTGTTTTTTTAAGTGGCCTTTAAAAAAAACCGGGTGGTATATTTTGTTGGGTCCAATTGCATCAACCCTGAAGGTAATTATGGACCTTTATTGATTTCCTGAGCCACAGTTCGAAACTGTCCTATTTCAACGTGCATGATTTAGCTGATTTTATGATGCATCACTAATTTCCGGTTTCACTGTTTGTGCTGATACAGTCGCGCACCTGTGCTTGCAACATGCGCTTCGTTTCGAGCTTCGTCATTACTTGGCAGTTCAGGCTGATTGATCATAACGGCTCACACAAGCTCGTATCTGTTCTTTCCCTTTAGTAATTGTGCACACAACAGCCACATAATAGAAAAAAAAAATTTTCTTGCATACTTTATGTGCATTCTCAATTCTATTCTTGTGTAGTTTACAAGTTTCAAACTGTCAACCCTGTGTGTCCGCCATCCCCGCCGCATACTATGATCCACTGCTCTTATAATATAACCCTTGTTTCGGCGGTATTTCATGATGCAATTTTCACCACAAGAACATCATGAGGCTTACTTCACTTGAACCAATTGTTACTTTGCAAATGGCTTTGACTACTAGTAATTTTCTGTTACTTTTAAAGGAGCCGTTATTTTTTGCGCACCTGAAATAGTCATTCATAATAAAAGCTAGATAGGCTATATCTCAAACGTTTTCGCCAATAGTTTCAGGTGGTTTCCTCAAACCTTTGAGGGACAATGAACAACGCTATTAAAACAGTACGCAGCACACATTTGCAATTACGAACTAAACGTTACCTTTAGAAGACAAGTAGTGGTAACTGTTGAAATATCAACATTCAGCAACTATCGAATTGTATTTTGCAGCACCTATTGAAACCTGACCTGCTAAATACGAAACGCTTTTATAAATGAAACAGAAAACAGTTCCAAACTCTAAGCCCTTTCCGCCTCAACCATCGATCGAGGTGGTAATGAAAAAACTTGGCTACACTGCTGAAGGCAATGACCTTTTTTGCTACAGCAGTTAGATAAGGCCCTAAACCGCGCGGTTCACTTGGATTTTCGTTGGCAACGGATCCCACGCTTAAAAAGTACTGTGGGATCCTCCAGAGTTTTCTTAAGATTTGACTTTTTGCAACCAGCAACTGTTTCATCTGAACACCGAGATGATTTCAAAGCAAGGTTTTGGCTTACTTTGATGGTGGTAGTAAAAAGAGTTTACACTGTATTTTGAGAGACCATTGGAAAAATGTGAGAACCGTTTTAGTCTCTCAAAGCAACGTAAAGCACTGGGCCCCGCGTCGGCACTGTACACAAGCAGCTTCGATAGAAAGTGTACGTTTTCTTTGGTAAGTACAGTAGACGGAGCGCGGGGCCCGATTAGAAGAAATCGGTCAAATCGGCATAAAACCGGCCCTGGTTGTGTCAACAAACATCGCCAAAACGAACGTTTGCAAACGTGAATATGACGTCACATTGTTACGTCACAAACAGCGATCTCCAGTAATAATGACCACTATACGCCATTGCTCAAAACAAGAAATGAATTTAGAAGGGGGCCATCCAATCAGGCAGTCGCCCCGGACATCACCAGACCTCTGTACGCCACTGGTCCTTACTAAAGAACCTAACCAGTTGGTGTGCTAGGATATTGCCTATTGAACGATTATAGATTTTTTCCTCGAAACCTAAATACAAAAATAGGACCGCTAAAATCAACAAATTCACGACATTTCAAAGTAGCATGTTTGGCGACGTGCCTATCGACGTATTTTGTCGTCTCGGTGAGGATAGTGCAAGTTCCCAACTGTTATTGAGTGCAAGTTCCTTTTATTGACAAATAAACTGGCGCAAACAATAAATTTTAACAGAAAAATGACTTTCAACGCGATCAGACAAAAAAAGAAAAGAAACGCAAATGTGGAAAATCAAATTTCTACACTTTCTTTTCCATCGACTATAATACCTATGGCCGTCGCGGCACTTGGTTGGGGAGTTTCCGAATCCCCCCCACAACTTAAGTTCTCACGCATGCAAGGCGACTGAGCAGCTTTGCAGATACTGCGTGGTGCCAATGTATTCGTTCGGTCGTCGAGACTGTCATCTATGGCTGTGCTGCTCAGGATTTTCTGCATCTGAGGATGTTCCACATGGTTGTTGGTTTTTTCACATTTTTCCTCGATTATGTCGCCTGTTTCGGAATTGATGCGGACTCCCGGAGTGGAAACAGATTGACGAATATTTTCCCTTCTAATGCTTACGTTGAGCGAATCGGCGAATTCGACGGACTGCTGCCCGCTTGTGTCTGTGCAAGGACATGAAACATGATCATTCTAGGAATTTTTAAACCTCGTTTACATCTTACTTACAGATATTCACACTGCATTTGTGGATGGATTATTAAGACTTAAAAAATGGCAAGCAGTTGTTTCAGGGACTTAGCTGGTGTGACCACAACTAAGAATGAAATGGAAGCTCCTGGGAACGTTTTGAAATTGGTGAAGTGTTTGAAAGCAATTGAAGCTATTTTTTTCGTAACTTGCAATGACGTCGAGTTTAATCTTGAACAACCAGAAATAAAGCTAATTGCAATGACCATCGCACCACCGAGAATGCAAGCAATGCTTTTGCATGTCACAGCGCTATCTTCACCATAAAGTCTTCAACAGGGGGGCTTGACATTCTAAAATTTGACAACTATATATAAATGTGGGGTCTTGGAGCTTCGTTTTGGGGGGCTAAGCCCAGCAAAGCATAACGTGGCGACGGGACTGAGTGCTACCCTTAAAAATCGCGACGGTTGTTAATTATTAACTTTTTTTTCATAATCCTTGACTTACCTATGCTTTCGGTTTGCGTTTCAGCTTGACTCTGCTCACCCGATCCCAGTTCTGATGGAGCCACTGCTACAAAACTAGGCTTCAGCAAAGCCGTCTTCATATTATAGGTTGGTCGATATCCTGGTGGCTGCGACATCTTGCGGTGGCGTTGTTTATCTTTCGCACTGGTTTCATGTTCGTTGAGCTGGCCGTGAGTTGTGTTATCCGCTCGCTTCTTCTTGGATTTGCGAAACATGTCTCGAAAATCTGCAATCGCATTTACAAGACACTTCTCCAGAAGCTTTTCTGCATTTAACGATTCGAAAAGTTGCAGCGCTTTTTAACTACACTGCACTTGAAACAGCGAGAAACGTTATCGCCTCAAATCGCAGTGCGGCTTACTTGAAATCAACTGAACAGTTGCAAAAACACTGTTCTTGCGACCAGCAGCAGGCTGAGCGTGCACAAGTATAAATGGAACGAAATAAGTAATGAATGAATCACAATACTATGACTAAGCTTTAAACGTCATTTGGCTTTTTCGGGCTGCTGAGAAGTTCATACCACACGTGAAAACATTTTGCTCTCTAAACTCGCAAAAGACATTTTCCTATCTCGTTGGTTATGCGAAGAATTCGTAAACAAAAACAATTTGAAAACCACGACTGACCGGTGATCCATAAAATGAAATGACTGACGAATCATGAGCGTGGGCCTAAAACAGGCTGTGGGTTTGCTGGCGGTCCACGCAGTCGAAACCGGTGGCAAAAAAGCGTCATGTCGCAATTGGCGCCAATCAATTTATTTTTTGCACCGTCACCGCACACATGCTGTATAATTTAAATATCTATTGCCTAAATAAATGTCTGTCTTCACAACAGTGCAATCGAGGGTAAATGGAACTGTCCTAATGGGCCATTTACGACAAATTTCCACAGAAAGGAACCAACCTTTTCATGGCAAGAAAGGGCTAGTTAGCATGGGCGTTAAGTTGCATGGTTGACGTGCCTGTGCTGCGGTGGGCTCTGCGCGTTTTATTCCCATGCGATATCTACCTCCCAAGTTGTAGTCCGCAGCTTGCGTAACCAAGTTTGGAACAGTTTGCATCAGCGAAGCTACATTTTAGCGATACGAACCTACAACGCTGACGTAGACGAAAAATCCTACAAGGTCCATGCCCAGTATTTCGAGCCGAGTATGATCGAGTGACTGATGTTGGTATACGCAGCTAAACCATTCCTTTTAATATACTACATCTGAAACATACACACCACAAACAAATCATGCAACGTATATTACCAAGTATAGGCGCGAACCTATTACCTGCCCACCTGTTCACAGCAGTCTCGGTGTAAATGCATTAAATGTTTGCAACACAAACGTATTTTTTAAATGTGGTCACTCAGCTTACGTTTCAGGCATGTAAACTGCAAATATGCATCCCTCCAAACTTTCCTGGTTGTTATTAACGAAAATGTTCGGTGAAAACGACACGAAAAGATGCGATTTGCAACCTGCAGCACACGGATTCGTTACTACTTAAAGCCGAACCTTTACTGCGGTGATGCTGATCTTCCTTGAGAAGTTTTGAATCTGTTTTGCTTCTCGTCAAAGGCGTTTTTGCACTGTGAACACCGCATGAACTTGGTACTGTTGTCAGAGTGGTGCTAGAAGCCGCCGGGTCCTCTTCGTCTTCTCCTGACAGTACTTTCTTCGCAGCAACTAATCTCTTTAATGTCACAATCGGATGAAAACCGTGGTGGTGCGTTTTCTTTCCTGCATGCAAGTTATCGCTTCACTGAACCAGGCCGTAAATTGAATGCGCTAGTAGACAAAACGTTAACTGAGTGTGCGCCTGCCGGAAACTATCGCGACTGACATTGCTAACCCAAGCCAGCTTCAGCATGTTTGATGATGACGAACTTGCGAGGTAGCGCGACGCAATTTGCAAAAATAAAGAATGCAAGCAGCGGCATTGGCGCTGTTCTGACACGCTCGACTGACGGTGACGAACATAGAAGGGAATGAATACTATTTGGTAGAAAAGGATTGCTGACTCTCACAAAACATGTTTAATTCTTTCACACGCCTGTAATTTTTACGCTCTGGTGCAGAGCGCGTTGACGACACAGAAGCAGCGTTGGGTGAGGATTTGCGAATTCATACTCCCACACGCAAGTCTGATCTCGTACGAAACATGTTGCTTAAGTTCACTATCAACCATATTATTGGCCTGTGCAACAATAAGCAACAATTTTATGATGAACAAATGTTGCACCAGTTTCTCTGCTATCTCACAACACGAACGCAATGCAAAACAGAACGCACTACGATTATTCTGAGCACGCATATGCCCACAATTGGCTATGATACAAGCTTGCGTGTACCTTTCTGGCGTCCTTTGCCTTCCAAGAGGTCTTCATCCTTCGCACTGCTGACCTGGAAAAAAACTCGACCGGTATTAACCAAGCGGCGCTTTGATGAATAAACTTTTACCTGCTCCAGAAGCCTGCGCACTGCCATGCAGGCTTGAGTGATGAGTCATCTTTTCTTTAGTTAGGCCGTACTTACTTTGAGCGGCTCCCGCTGGAGACCCGCCTCCCAGTTCCACTTCCAACCCGTGAGCTAATGCGCTTACGAAATAAGTCCTCTTTGTTACGTGTTTTCCATTATTCATAACATTATTTACCGTGAAATGAACGCAACGACTGTCAATGCGTGAAACCACGGGTGGAATAGAAATTTTCAAAAACATGATTTTTTAACGCACTTGGCTTTTATGGAAAACAAAGACAAAAAAATCTGGCTTTTTTCAGTCGGAAAGGCTTGGCTCCGGCAAAACATTGTCTGAGCTGCATATTCATTACACATCTCTTCTGACGAGAGTCCATGACCACGCAGTGTGCAAAGAATATTGCAAAAGTTTTAATGTTGCCCTTGAAATGATCGATATATTTTAATAACAAATGTACGACAGTGCAATTACGAGAAAAGAAAATGCTTCTAAAGATTGGAATTGTATTATGTCGATGTTTCTGACGAGTTTTAATGTTTATTTTGTGTTTGGTTATGCATGTTTTATATGTGTATGTCTTAAGACGGCTATCCGGATTTTTCTGGCTTTTTTTGGTGAAGACAGGTTGGCAACCCTGGTGGAATATCAAATCAGAAGTATGCTGATCCAGTTCAGCCAATTATTCGTCAGACTCGACTTTTACAGTTCGCGAGTGACCTTGAATACAAAATTGACTCACACGAACACGAAGTTATTAAAAGATCTTGGATCGCACAAGCTGGAAGCACAAGTGTTGTCAAAATTATGTTCAAACGAAACAGCCTGTCAGAAGTTACTCCATGAATTATTTTTTGGATTGATTTGCAAAGGTAGGGTGAATAAACCAATGTGATAGAAGAATTGCCAAATGTGCGTTGCTCGCGTTCAAAATGAGCCAAACAAATCAGTGTTTGCGTCTGATAAAGACATTTGCGCAGTTAGTTTGGCATTATTCACAGGACAAACAGTGTGCAGTTTTGCAATTAACGTTAATTTAAATTACCTTTCAGCACGAATTCGTTTCATTTGTCTGAGCACGACGAATTTCCGTTAGATGTTCAAAACCCACAAAACGGAATTCCAGCCAAAACTGCGGTAACTGCCACGGGTTAGCGTATATTGGCGAAAGGCAGAAATGTGGTTAATTGGGAATTCCTATAAAAATGGTTCTCATTTAACATTATATCTTGCCAGGTGTCGTTGTTTTAAAGTGCTACCTTCCCCATTGTTTTGAAATAAATTTTGAATCTTGATTACGTTTACCTTTTCAATTTCTGTTTCCGGACAACAAGCATCCAGACTGGTACGCACCGAAGTTGCGGTGGACGAGTAGCCTGTTTCTGTTCCTGTTCCTGTTCCCGACGCGGCATCGTTGTTGGCTTGATCTGGCTTTACTGCAAAACAATGCAGCGTAACATTAAGATCAAGTCGAATTGGATTTGGGACCGTCAGCGCTAAGTTACCTGTGCTTTGCATCGTTCGGTTGTTTCGTTTTCTCACCTGTTTTTAACAAATCCAACACATCTTTATTTTCAGGATGCACTTCGCTTTTTTCCGGTGGCACAGATTCAAATGTGATCGCGGTCTCAGCGCTAGGTTGCTCAAGCACCTGTAACATTTTTCAAAATTATCACAGCAATCGTCAATTTTGCAGTTGTGAAATGTGAAGCAATAGCATGGTTAACATCTTTTTATATGACACCCTCACAGAGTCTATGATTGGTGCTATACTGACAAAATTGATTTCTGTACTGAGTGCTTTATATGTGGCATTGCTTTACACCACCAATACCATCCCTGATCGTAGCCATAAGATAAGATAAGATTGTTATTAAGTAAAATTTCGACGTAAATCTTCAACCAATTTTTTCAAACGTTGCATGTAATTGTTAAATTTGTTATCATTCGATAAACGACTGTAAGTAGAACTGAAATATATTTGTTATTCAGTTTTATTCGTGTTGTTTGCAAGACATAATTTCTCTTGGTCAAACACACTTTCATGATTTTCACAAACTCATTTTTTGCGAGAGGGTTTTCTCATACCTTGCCCTCCTGCTTTGTTCTGCTTTGTCCCTGACAGCCAAAGCATACGGAAGTCTTTAGATTGTTTCGACTAAACGGAGAAAACGCATCGGCCACGTACATGTATCACAAATATTGCTGTTTGAATGCTTTCAGATAACGTACATGAACTTTTTACGTGCTATTGATATCCACAAACGACTTCAACAAGCGGTCGGAACTATTTCGCTTAAGTTGTATCATGGACGACGATCAGCACGCACACTGCAGAGCACCACACAGTTACTTAGCGCGGCATTTATATCGGAGTCAGTTGACAAAAGCAATCGCGCCAAATTACTTCGCCTCTCAACACGAGTACCAGTTGTGACCAAAGAAATCGTAACGACCATTTACCTCGGGCTTCGTCATGAATACCGGAGGGCGATTCTTTTGTCCCACCGTTTGATACACAACATCACTGGACAAACTGCTGCGAACAAATCGCGCCCTTCGTTCCGGTTGCAGACGCGGGGCAGGGTAAGAGAAGTTTATTGTTTGGCTGGCTGGAGGTCTTCGCGCCGGGTTTGCTGCAGGGTAGTTTCTAGCAAGGAAACCGGCATAACGGCGATGAAGGCGCGCTTTTGCCACAGTTGATGAACTGAGGGCAATACCCGGAAAAGAGCGCCTTCTTTTGAGAACCGGCTTCTTTGTTTTCTCGTTTGAAGGCGCTTGGTTTGTGCGCGCTGAGCTTGCGCTGAGAAGGGTATGACTGGGAGCCACGGGGTTGGCAGGCATCAGCAGGACCTGAGAGACGACCAGCCTCGATGCTGAGTCCTGTTTTTCTGCAATCGTTTTCTTGGCCAATTCGCTGGCCAGTGTTGGAGCAGGATCGCACGCAGCAACCTCGGTTTGCACCCCAGTTTTTCCTTCGTTCCCGGGTGAAGCTTGGGGTTCGGCGACGTCGTCAGAAGTTTGCGACTGCGAAAGATCGCTCGCGTCAACAAACGCAGGTCCCAGTTGTCCGGGCATTCCGGGCCACACGAAAGCAGCTATTGCTGAAACAGAAGGCGAACCTCCCCCAATCTGGACAGGAACCAGCGTGGGCGAGAGGATGTGGGCTGATGCTGTGTGGGGTGACGGCCTCGGAAAAGTGGTGAACAGCGGAAAGTAAGGCAAGATAGTTGGTGAAGCGACTGGGCCATCTGCGTGAGGCAGAATTGCTTTTTCAGCTTTCTCAGCTTTCTCAGCATTTTTAACTTCAACTGGTTCCGTTGAACCTGGTAATGTCCCGTCAGTGGCGCGGTATCTTACTGACGGACAATTGTTTCTAGGAGGTTTCGTCGGAGCCGCTAATTGCTTTCGCACCTTTGGATCGGAAAGACTGGAGTCGCAATTAAGCACATTGGCCACAGTTTGAGTTGAGCTGTCTAAACTTGGTAACGGAACTAAGGCACTATCTTCAGTCGCAGATACCACGTTGCGGCAGTCAACAGGTAAATAACTGGTACCGACTTCGCCCGGTTGTTCGGAAGGGGTCATCACTGAACTATCCCTTTCATTAAGTAGATTCAGATTTTGTGGGCAAAGCAGTCGGTCGACCGATTCAACTATTTCCTGAAGTTTTTCACAAATTTCTTTCTTAATTTCGTTGTCAATTGCCATCGAACGTTGTTCACCGGAGGGAACGAGGTCAGAAAGACCGTTTGGAATACTCGGGGTATCTGGCATATCACCGGCCTTGTTTTCTTCGGAGGTTTGACATTGCAAAGAAAATGTTCTTCGTTCGCTGCTTTTTGGAACGCAGTGGGAATTATCCAGATCGAAAGTTCCTGTGGGTGTCATGATCGGGGGACTGTAGCCGATGTACGTTGGCGTTTGGTGTTTTAAATTGAAGTGTTGGGAACTTAGCAGCAGGTTATCAGGAGAAAGCGGTTGTTTTGGAAGACGGTCGTTGTTTAACTGTGCCGATGCGTCGCTGTCTATCTGTAAACCGGCCGTGACTGAGCTCTGCACGTCGTCCGTAGTAGTGTCGTAGAAAACATCGGAGAGGCTTGCGCTTCGACGCTCACTTAACATGGAAGAACGGTTGACGGACGTCGACGGAAGGCTGTTCACTTTCTTACGCTCCGTCGCTGTAATGCTTATATCGGAACGGAGGAAGAAGCCCGTCTCGCGCACTTGGTCTACGCGCGACGGTTTCTTGCGCAGGGCGGCGAGCGACGGCGAACACAAAGGCTTGTTTTGGTGGAGATGTGGCTGCTTCATGAGGTGGTGCACAATGGACTGGATGGTGGAATGCACGGTGCCACGAGTCGTCACCTCCTGCACAGAAATTGAGCTGAGATTTTGACAGGTAGTAGTAGTGGCTGGGATGGGTGCACTGGTTTCAGTGCTATTTACTGCGGCGGGATTTGTACCGCACCACTTTGCAGGCTTCGCAGTCGAACCTGCTGTCCCGCATTCCCGCGCGCTCATCCCTATTTCGCTACAGTCTCGTGAATTGACTTTTGTCGGTTTGGTGATTTGTGAACGTTCGGTCTCATCCGTTGGTAGCAAATCACAACTGGATCGCGTTTTTCCCAAAGACCTTCTCATATCTGTGGTTTGCCTGCTACAGTTAGCAGCAGCAGCTTGCAGATGCGCTAGTGACAAGCTAGACCTGACGATACGGGGAGATCGACGACTGGGCAAACGCGCACCCACAGTTTTTTGAGCGTGTAAACTGGGAGCAGGTATTTTGCTCCGTGTTGTTGGAAGAGTAGGCTCACATTTACCAACATCAGGCTTTTTCCATTTTGCTTTTGAGTCCCCTTTGACAGGATGAGTTTTACCCTTTCCTGTGGTAGGATTTTTTTGGGTTGACCTATTAGTAAAGGTTGGGGGTGTGTTTTTCCCAGTCGAATTCGCAAGCTTTAGTTTGTTTTCCGGTGTTTTCTTCGACGGATGTCGAACGCAATTCTTACCTTTCTTTGTAGAATTTGCATTTGTTTTGCACTTTGTTTGTTGTGCTCTGTGATTTTCTGTAGACGAACCAGCAATTGCAGTTTCAGAACCTCTGGCGCATAAATTCGACTCGACTGCAGATCTCGACTCAGGAGAAAAACCTTGCGATGAAACCAACTTACGAGATGAACTTCTTTTCTGTGTGAAAAACGGTGACTTCACAGTTCCGGGAATGTCTGGCGCCGAATCGGAAGTGTGTTTGATTTTTCGGGCACACGCAGGGAAAGGTGTGGATGTTCCTTTGCGTGCCTTTGTGGCGTCACTCCTTTTCGTAAATCCTATCTCGTTTTTTAAGTTTTCGTTGGTTCTTATTTTACTATTCGGTTTGTTCCGCAATCCTGGCGGACTTGAAGCTAGCGATGCACCAGTACGCTCAACCGAACTTAATTTACATGTGACTGGATCCAGAACACGGCACGAGGGACTAGTTGTCACACCTTCAGCATTTTCGAAAACAGACAGCGACCGGGATGAAAGATGTTCACATGTTGTCTCCAACAGTTCAACTTTCGGACGGGGCGCCGCATTGAAACGAGTGCAATCGATACAAAGTTCACTTCCCGGGGTTTCCGACAGATCTCTTCGCCGAACGTTTGACGTGATCAGATCGGTTCCGTGATTGAGATCGCCATTTTCAAAATCACAGGCTTGCGACGAGCCTGACCTGAGCCTGCAGTTGTGAGATACAGCAGGAATCGCGTACCGCTGTTCCGACATTTCGTTGAGCCAGTCAGTGAGCTTATCAGCGAAGGAAGCCAAATGAGATGGGAAGTGTGAAGTTGTGGTTAAATCCGAGCAGGTGCCCATATCAGCAAGCGCAGACGCGTCATCCGCTGATCTGGAAATGAGAAACATTCGCATGTCTTCCTTGCTCCTCTTGTCCGCAGCTCTTAGTTCTTCGACCCCCTTAGCGGAGGTGAGGCTGCTTGTGCCACTGCTGGTTGCGCAAGACGTTTTTCCAAACACAGGTTCACTGCATGAGATTTCCGCCAGGAGCAGGGACTCGGTTAGCGATTTCTGCATACAAGTCACAACGGCATTGTCTTCGAATGATCCACAGTAGAAAGCGTTTCCTTTTTCCAGCAATGAGCTTTCTGCAGATGTGGTGAGTTCACTTGTTGAGTGTTGGCTTGTGTAATCAGAAGCGTTTTTACTGTCAAAATCCGTTTTTTCTGATTCGAGTAGGACAGAGCGCGACTCCACTGCGCAACCCTGAGGTGAAAATATCTCTTTTGCATGTGGAACATCAGCGGTTGAAATATATCTCGGACTCCGGAAACTAGAAACATCTTTTCCGTCAACAGCTGGAAGTTGCTGAGTGCAATTGCTTTCACTTAGACCGTGGGCTATGACTGGAGCGTTGTCAACGACAACGAAATTCTTAACCTCGTGTATCAATGGCTGCTCAAACATGTCGCTGTAGTTTGTCAGGTCTCGTTGGGCTGCTTGAGGCGACGGCGATACCCCATGGGTGCAACTTTCTCCAGTTGAACGATATGCTTCATTGTATTGGTCCGAACAAAGCTCTTTGTCACGCCCGCTCGCTTCGTTATTGTTTAAATCTCCCGGCAAACTAGTATCTTCTATGCTTTCGCTGCTTAATGAATTACAGGAGGCTCTTGGCAAGTTCGAGAAAGGCCACAGACTCCTGCAACCCACTTTTGGTAACGGTTTTACCGGTAGCTTGTTATGCCACGAAGCCTTGCCGCAGAATTTGCCTTCAGATAATGTAGCTGACATAGATCCTCTCTTCACAGGTGCTGCAAGTTTTACTTTGCATGACCCTGTTTTAGGAACGCTGCATACGTAATCGCAGGTGTTAGACAGCATGATAGACTCTGGCGTACTTGAGACATGACAAGTGGTAGTAATTGCTTTTTCTGTTGCCTTCGCTTTAGTGTATGTTCCTTCCTGAGATGAGACCTCTTCAGGAATCATAAAGTTCGCCCTTGCGGTCTGCAAACAGTGACAAAAGAACTTTAGGGTTAAGTTAAAACACTGCCGAACGCGATTTCATCATTGGCTGCAATACGCTTACCGGGTAACAACGCTTGCTGAGGACGCTCAGCGGTTCAGGATTGAAGTTGATATGCGAGTACGACCGATCATTTCTTATGATGGTGAAATCCTTAGTGCTGTTATCCATTTCGTCTGCAAATGCGCCAGATGTACAATAAAGATCAAGGAGCCTATGTTCGACAACAAGCTGTTACGTCAAGTTGCTCGATTAGGCTCCCCACAGTGGGACGTCGTTTAAACCAGGGCTGTGGAGCCGGAGCCCGAGCAATTTTCGATGGCTGGGGTCAGAGCCAGAAAATTGGGTTCCGGTTGCATAGCCGTGGTTTAAACTGACATCCAACTTACCGCATTTACTCAAAGTGGTGTGTGTGTGTCTTCGCGTGGGTTACGAATCTCAAACGCATTATGATACTCTGGAGGGAGCGTAGTTTTACTTAAAATTTGATTTTACTTGATGGCAACGTCCGTGCTTTAATCCCATCCAAAATGCTGGTGGATGGCCCTCAATTGTAGTCGTTCACATGCAGTTTATAGCATTAGCTTGGTCAGAAAAACAAGTGCATTCACAAACGCTACACAACCTAAAAACTGCCTTCACGAACAAAATAACGGACAAAAATAGGTTAATGGTTCTGTCAGCACAAAAGCAGCTTGTAATTAAGACAGCGAAAATTTGTTTATGTTTTTGTATCGAACGCTATTTAACCAACCTAAAATGGTTTCGTGTGTCAACGCAGTTATGGATTAAACTTGCGACGATTTAATCCGTTTGCTGGGTGCACTGGTACTTGCAAATTGCAACAGTCGTTACGCTTTGAGTTAAAAGGGAAACAGCAGTCGTTATGCTTTGAGTTAGGGAACTTTGCACAAAAGTGCGAAAGTATCCTTGACATCTTATTATGTAACACGAGTCCCATGAAGCTTCTAGACTTGCTTGCACAACCAAAGCCTTCTGCTAGTTACCATTAATTTGATTTTCCTTGTAGGACAGTTCAAAATCTTTAGCAGTGTCTTTCACCCAGTCGGATTCGCTGGTCTCGTAATTTCTGTTCTCGAAACTCTTCGTATTGTCATCATCTGATGATTCATCTACTGTTTCATAAGCATCATCTGCAAAATGTAAACTGCGCAATTGTCGTCTTATCTGGCTTGCTTCGGAAGTTTAGGTAAAAATCAGTTCTTGGTAAAAAGTTACGCCACAACGAAAAAACAGATTCAAGACATGCGCTATATACAAGATACCTCTTTATATTTCCTGCTGTTAAAACATCAGCAGGTGACATGTGGTTCTTAACGATGATCTGCCGTTCTGCAAACACTTATTGGCGCCCTTCCAACCTGTCTTTTGAAAACTCTCAGGGGAAGGGCAAATTACAAGATTTGTAAAAAGTCTAAATAAGCGATATGTTATTACTATCTCAAAATTATGAGCGGATTTAGGAACATAGCTTCAAACACGAAGGCCCTTTCAACAGTTTTCAGATATTCAAGTAACTAGTCTCCACAAAGACGCTGAAGTTAATCGATCATCAGCATTTTTTAAATATAAAATTCGTTTCACATAACATTATTCAAACAGTAACTAAAAAATTTGCTGTTTGATTCAACTTTGCCATCGTTGTGGGGATTAGCACTTGAAAGTAGATACGATTGTATTAATTTTGATGATGCATCTGAAAACAAATATAGGGTGAAATAATCCTTTCACAGCCGTCAAACCCATCCGTAAGAATGGAACCACCATATTTGAAAAAATGGATAAAATGCGATTTGCTATGTTGCCACTAACCATAGCTGATATAACCTGATTTATTTAACTTATCGTTGTTTAAAACACTTTGATTTTAAAAAATTTAGCACCGACCTTTTTTCACACTAATGCGTATTGCTCTTTTCGCATTTCTCCACCTTTTCCCCGATTAAGATTAATTTAATGAAGTTTTGAAAACTTCGTTTTCGGAGTACACAATTGCAGAAAACAAACGTGGTTGTACTGATTGTTTGACACTGTACAATATGTTTAATATTTTACGAGAGTGGTATCTTTGCGTCTTTGCGTCTTTTGTCGCTTGTTTTTCGAAGCCGTTGGATGACTGTTTAAACGCAAGCGTCATCTGGGAATACTAAAGCTGTTTATCTAACGACGAAATATCAAGGTTACTGGGGCAAGGTGCGAATTTCCAGTCACAATATACTTCGACCTAATCTTATTGTGAAATCCTATCGCAACCACTCGGCAAGAGAGGTACTGAATGCGCGATACCATGAATGGAATGTGTGCTGAGCAGCGGCGCCTCGTGGTGAAATTGGCCGGGAGGGCTGCGAAATTGCATCTCTGGTTGAACATATGGGATTGTCGCCCTGGCTGTTTTTATAATATAGTGGCGTTTCCATTCACTCCAGCAGTCCCAATCTTATCAAACTCGTAATTTTCAGTTGTCCTTATT
>JGI24158J21664_10005601_pt1 | contig 16434 bp, 7 predicted proteins | sample Ectturendosymbi3_FD_21664 | JGI IMG/M metagenome (IMG submission 21664)
TTTAATTTAAAAACTAACACTGTGAACGATAAAAGTGCAAACTTCCTGGCCATCTATTACAAGGTTTTAAAACATGAACGAAGCTTATCCGTTACCGAACCTCCTTGAATTTGCCTTCCTTTTTTAACCGCCTTTGTGCCTGCAAACTTGCCAACTCTCACCACGCAAGTTTTACACTTTATCTGTTCTCTATTTTATCCCATATCTTCACGCTATTTAACCATCTTAGTGAATTTTTATGTACGTTTTACGCTATTTATTGTGTTGCTAAACTTCATCATCTCCCAGCGGTTTTCATTTACACTTCTACGACTTTTCTGTGGCATGCTGTCAGCCATTCCTATAACGTGATGGTCAGTTTTGCGTTTTTTGTCTTTGTACGTCATGCTGCTCATTGTTTCTTGTTATTAGTAAGTTGAATGTTATACCTGGTTAAAAAACATTGCCCTGAATAAGCCCACTTGAATAGGTGGGCGAAACGTCGGCTAATAATAAAAAATCGTCAGAAGATCTAATTAATCTGCTTGATTTGAAACCTGGTGGCACACGCTACGAAATAACAACATGAGTAGCAAAAAAAAACAGATATTTTCAATGACCACTGCCAAGCTGGATTCGATCCAAGCGGGCTACAAAGGGATGTAACCGACATGCCGAGCAGGAACGGGTATACACCAAGGTGTACATGCGTGTTGAGAATTTTCATGTGACTCGCGCCCAAGTGTAGAAATGTCTACTGCGGTATAAACAGGAGCATTGCTCACCTTTTATACGGCCTCCCGAGGCGGTAAGCTGAAGATGGTAAAACCTTCAACGGCTGAAGAAAGTAAACCAATTGACTGAACTCAGACTTGTAAAGCTACTTAACAAAACGAATAGAATTTAGTCATAAATACAATTTAAGCCTGAACAACTTGTATGACAAAGGCACGATAGCACAATACAGTATTTGTAATTGAAACTGACAGGACTTCACATTTCATAATCTAGCTCTCACAAAACAAACTGGCAAAACTTCATTTTCATGATCTGAATCTCATAAAATAGTCTGACAGAACTTCGTTCGGACAAGCCTGTTTTCTGTAGTTTCGAGTGGCAGGGATTAACCCGGACAAGCCAAGTTTTGCCGTTTGGTCTGACAGAGATTAACTCGGACAAGCCAGTTTTTACTCCTGATTATTGCCGGAATGGCGCTCAGGGCAATAACTTAACCTTAGCCCAATGGGCAAAAGGCGGAGCAAACCAGTTTTTCTTTTCTGATTATTGCCGGAATGGTGCTCAGGGCAATAACTTAACCTTAGCCCACTGGACAAAAGGTAGAGAGAAAAGATTCTGAATTTTAGTCCAGATGAGACGGTATTTATACCTGTAAATTGTCTTGTGACTTGTGCACGCCCCCTTACTTCAGGTGTTCTAATTGGCTATTGCTTGTTGAATCGTGTGGTGATTAGCTGATTTTAAATACTTCCAGCACCTTCAGGTAGTCGTTGGTGCTTGGGGTTTCCCCTTCTATTCCGTCATCGTTTCCTGGTCGTGATAAGCTTCATGTGATTTCTGCTGCTTGTCTTGTGACTTCTGCTGACGAATTAATGACGTTGTTGCTGGGGCGACTTGAGGTCAGTGTCCTGGGATAGCCGTCTTCAGTCAGGTCAGCTGACTTAATAATCAGTTTAGATTGGCTGTAATCTTTTTGAATTTGTTCTGGCTGTCTCAGGCTTGAGGATATTTCAACAAGTTTGTTTTCTGTTCAGCAATAAGTTGTTACAGGCAAACTTGCCTGTAACACATGCAACTACAGTAACACCATGGAAGTCCCCAAGGGGCACTTGGGCTATGGTCCCCAAATTGTATCATTTCCATAATTTGCCTCCCATGCTGCCAATTTTACAAAAAGGTCGTACCGTCTAATCACGGTTAAGTAAACATGCTGTATATAACCAAGTCGCGACTCACTATACAATTTTCTCAAAGCGAAGACTTCACCTTGCAACTGTTTCAGAAAAACGACCAACAACACCGGTAGTTTTGGTACAACTACCGTTGCTACTCAACAGCTGGTGACCGACAGCTCAGACAGGCTGACACGGTTCAGTGTCCAGTACAGAACAAGCCAAAAAATGCAAACTAGAATACTTGTTGCTGTTGGCTGAATGGCCAATTGCTGGAGTCTTCGGACTCGAATAGGAAGTCTACGTCTACGGGGTCCACCTTCATGTTTCGTAATTTGTGTCAATGCCGTCGGGTTAGTTTTATTTTGACAAAATATTAAAATGAGTACCCTTTGTTGAAATGTGCCATGAAACAAAACTGCAGGCCTTTGTCACAATGCGGATTATCCAGGCCCAACTAAAAATTTTCCAAAACAGCAGGATCTTTCAGGAACTGAACAATGTTATGTTAGGAAAACTTCCATCAAAGTTAATACGATATAGACCATACTCTTCAACAGGGGTTCCGCTGAACCCTAGGGTTCCACAAAACATGTAGTGGGGTCCGTGAGAGTTTCATGTTTTTCAGGGGAAATGATTTTTGCTTCAGTATGTTGATGCGTCATTGTGAAATATTTAAGATCACCATGCTGCATTCAGACTCCAAGTAGACCAGTTAGTTATACAGGAGGTTGAGTGCAGATAGCGGAACAAAAAATATTGACATTTTGTGCGTCACTTGTTCATTGTTGTGCAGTTAAGAAGAACGTTATTGTAGCATCACAGTTATACGATGTTGCCGATGCACAGTTTACAGTAGCGTAGACTGAGCAAAAGTAGACTCAGCCTGAGTCTGGTAGATAGAAGACTGAGTCACAGACTAGAGCTGCTATTCAACCTTTGTGGGAATAAAGTAAAAACAATGTGAATCCCAACAATTTACCATTAAGTCAAGCCAGATGAAGCAAAATAGCGTATTTTCATATGTGAAGCGACATAATAGCAGCAGCGAAGGTGTGGACGGTGATGAGAAATGTAGTTCAAATGTAAAAGATGCACCTGATCTGAAGCGGACTAAATGTAAGTCAATTGTCAAAGTTAGAAAACGGGCCGACACATATTTGAGATGCAGGTTCTTTTTGCCGGATGATCAAATTCTGAATGTAGCAGCTAAATTCCAAACATGCAAGAACAAGCGAGTCATTAAATTTCTTGCTTTTTAAGTTCTGTAATAACTGTTTGTTTGTTGAAATATCTAATAACGAAATACTTGATTTTCTTGCAAGTAATTCGTGTCTTTTAAATTTTTGTTAATGGGGTTCCATGACAGACGCGAAAGTAATATCAGGGGCTCCTCGATGACAAAAAGGTTGAAGAGCACTGATATAGACACTCGTCTCGACTGTTCATTGCAAGTTGAAGCACCTTATTTGCAATAGCTGTACGCCTACTGCAGTCTTAACTGGCACCACAAACAAGCAAATTCCATCCATAAAGAGAGGGACATGCAGGCCCGTAGCCAACTTGAAACACCTGGAGGGGCGAAGAGTTTTCCGAGAGGGGCCCAAATTTTTTGAACTATGTCCATTATTTTAAAGTTATGTGCAGCACATTTTTCCAGGGGGGGTGAAAATTTTTCTGGGGGGCTTCGCCTCCCCTGCTTACGGCCCTGGGGTTATGGTAGAGGCTAGAGCGCAGATATAAAGCCCTACAACGAGAATTGGGCACGTTTGACAACATTCGATAATACGGGAAATTCATCGTTGGTTCTAACAAGAGCGATGTTTGCTAACAAGTGCTTCTCGTATCAGCCGTTTCTACTGAATTCTCAAACGTAAGGAGTATCTAGCAAAAGTGATCAACCTACCCAAACACCACGGCGCGGAGTCCCCAGATTCGCGAGGCCCAATGCAACTATATCGGTTGCATCGGTTTAAGGCCGGCCCTGCCGTTAATCTCCGCTGGACACGTCCAAGGTATTGCGCAGTTGGTGTTTAGCCTTAGCACCAGTCGTACTTGCTTGTGGGTCTAACGTCCCATTCGAGCTACTTGTCCAACCAAAATATGCATCGCCAGACATATATACTGCTAGTTTCGACATTGAGATTTAGGCCCGCTGCTCCTTGACTTGTGTAACTTGTCTCAACCCTCAGGAAACCTTGTGTACAGTCTGTCAATCTGACTGTGATGAAGCAGGAAGATCGGGTCGAATCCGGGGGGGCTAGTAGTTGCCATGCTGTAGAAACAATCTTTTTATTGCCCCTGTTTACGCACAAACAATCGTGGCTCTGCGTTTTAGTTTTAAAGTTGATCACCCTGGTTTTCACCAGCAACTGATTACATTGCCTTTCCAAGGTTGCGTCCAGTGGCTTGATACGTTGGCATATTGAAAGCGCGAATTACGGTGCGCAGAAGCATTGTATATTTTACCCAACTTCTTATGGAAGAGATTGAACAACGCTATTGTTTGGTAATAGTACCACTCTTTCGTTTTTTCTTTGCCGCATGAGAACTTCTTGCGTTATGTAATCACAAACACAGTCGCTTTCGCTAAAGACAGTTCTCGACTTGCCGCTGGGCTGTACGAAATTGATCTGTTTTTTTGCAAGTTGCCTGATGACAGCCTCGAAAGAAAAGGCAGCAGTGAAACTAGGGAAGCAATATGGGAAACTTAAAATTTACTCAAGATTTTACAAGCCTCCAAAATGAAAACGAGAAAACAGTTTCGGGTCTCGGGGCTGTTGCCAGTGCAGTACATGAGTCCGCAGTAGGCTATGTCTGCATCGTAGGTTTGCAACACAAAGTTGAGTGGATGAATTTCTTGACGGAACTAAGCACCTGATTGAATCATAATGCGGCGTGTAAAAGCTATAGAGGTATAAGTTTGCAAACAACCTGCCGCTATGTGACGAAAATGCATTGAACGTGCTCGATTAGCTCAAAGAATCATGACCTAGCTATGCAATTGTGCAACTCCTCACTCCATATACATGGACAACGCAGAGGAGTATTGAATTACTGCAAGGAGCGTAACGAGGCGCCCGGGGCAAGAAGCAAGTTTGGTGCCCCCATGTTCGAATCTGAGGTCTTTCGGAAGCAAATGCACTGCATTGAAGTACTTGTGACATTGTTAGGACTTTGCGGCGCCCCCTGCAGTCATTCGGCGCCCTCATAGTGATTTGGAACCCGGGTAATTGTGCCCCTTGCTCCCCCATCGTTACGCTCCTGATTACTGCGCGCAGACGCGTCTCAACAATCCATGGTACTCAGCTCTAACCAGAGGCATGCAGGAATCTTTGCAGTATTGTAGTCAGACCAAAAACTTGAGGGGGTCAAAAAAGTGGGCGGGGGGAAATGTTTGATTTTAGGTGAAAAACACTATTTTATTTTGGATACTGCCTCTCAAAGCACAAAATGATTATATGTTCTACAAATTTTGTAAGGGGCATGACCCTAGGCCCCCTTGAATACAACTATGAACCTTTGGTTTTTGGTGGGAATTTCCAATTCGCCCGAATTTTCGCACCACTGCGAGGAAAACGAATAGGAAAGTTTTGCAGGGCGGTGATTCTGCTTAAGCAACTTGTCCAAACATACCAGGAAGATTTTCCGGAATTTTTTTAAATCTTGACCGAATCTTTCTCCCCCCACCTCTGCGTAACGGTTCGGCGTGTTTGTAAAGGTTAAGAACCACTGTAATAATGCACCATTGTGCTGCAAATATTTCTATAAATCAAGACGCTACAAAGTAGCGTAGGGTTATTCGAAGGACACGAATACAGGCTGCAACCTGTTTGGTTTCCACGTTAATCTGACCAAAACAACGATCCGAATAGAAAGTGGTAATGACATATCATCAATGTTTTCCCTCTGACGGGCCTCATTCATTTTGGAGAAGATTGCGGGACTGCAACCAAACAAGAGATGGGACCTTCAACTAGTTTCTCTGATGAGAAAGTCTGAAACTTTGTGGGGTACTTTACAACTGCAAAATGTCAAATCCAGGGCGTAATTTCCAAAAACATGATGGTTAGAGTGCTACCAGTTACCATAGAAATATCTGTCAGAAACAAGTTTTAATCAGAATTTCTATAACCTAAAACGTAACGAGCACTTTGTGAAAACCTTTGCATCTCAAACGTGAAACGTGGCAGTTTTGGATGATTATTGTACAGTTTCCTTTTTTCTAGATGCAGCAGTGATTTTGACGCAAGCATGCATCTGGCAATTTTCTATATCTGGGAAGCATAAATCCCGTGTTTTTTTCTGGCTGTTTGAACAATGATCACCTGTTAAGTGCGATACCCTGCTCTTTCTGTTTTGTACCTAGCGGAGAAGGGCAACACGGATTGGACGAAGAAGACTCAGCAAGCTTTAGGCGGAGACAGAATTTTGAAAACTTCATTTTGTATGGACGCGGAGCGAAAGAGGGGTTTCATTATTCGATTGACACGCCTATATGTTTGAGGACTATTGAGAATTCTGCGGAGCCTTGGTGGAGTTAACTTTGAAAATTTCAAATTTGGTGGAAGCAGATGCGGAGCAAATATTCTTAAAGTTGGAGCAGATGTGGAGTCACAAAATTGAGGTTTTGTCAAACTAGTCTCCAAGGGTGTACCCATCAGCAAACCTTGAGGGCTGGTAAGTTTTTCTCTGTCAGATTATTAAGATCTACTACATAATAACGTGTCACGTGTCAATTGCGTGTTTCTGCGAGATCTGTGCAGTGAACAGCATCCGAGTTTTCGTCTGAGAGAATGTGAAAACTTATTTTGCCAAGTGGGGGAAGTCTAATGTGATCGGCATCACAGGAGGATTATCAGTTTGTAAAAGCTTTTCTCTCAAACATTTTGATTGTTGCCCGTACGTTTTCCTTTCACCCTTCCCTAAAGACAGGTGGCTGATACGACTGTTGCAGAGTTTTGTGCATGTCTTGGCGTGCATTCCGTTGAACTAATCTGAATTGTGTTTCCACTTTCAAAAATCTGCCCACAAGGAACAAGGATAGTTACTCACACCACATGTTACCGAGACAGCGTCTTTCTCACCCATGCTGTTTACGACAAATTAATATCCAGCAAGATGCGTCTATAAGACCAGGACGGAATATATACAGTATGACAAACAAAACGGAACCAGAAGTCTGGCACGTATGAGCGCGGTTGCCAAGGCACCCCGATGATGGTATCACTGTTTCGAACAGGTATGTTTTATTTGCCACTAAGATCGACCGCCAGATGCTGGTGGTGGTAAGTGAAGTTATGTTGATCATAATCAATAATAATTATTATTGAAAACCACAGAGATATTTAGTTTTATGAAATGCTTTTTATTTCAAGCACAGGTTAACATTTCATTCCCAAAAATCTTCATAAATTTTTCATTAGATTTGTCATGTTGTTTCTGAATTAAAGAGTTTAGCAGCACAACACTAGGAGTAACGACAAGTGCTTATTTCGGAAAACCATCTAGTGAAAATTGAAGGAAGAAAAAGCTCAGATTACCCTTCCTTTTCAGAAACAATTTCATTTGACTATAACCTATAGTTTTATACCTTCAAGTATCTATTTCTACGTTTATCAGCCTGTAACCCAAGCTTCAGCGTAACTAGACATAATTAGGAAACGTCCTATCGAACTTTTTGATATAAAAAGAAATGCATCTTGGTTGGCAGCAGATTTAGAAATTAGAGCCCTGGTCTACGTTGCATACAAAAAGTGTTTAGACTCTTTGCATGTGGATAAAGATGACGCTTAACTCTGGTTTGATTTTTTTTTGTGTAGTTCTCGTTGGCAAAAGTATTTTTAACAGTAAAAAGAAGCGGACAAGAAAAAAAGTATGCTACGTGCAAATAGATCGATGCTTTTGAGGGTGTTGAAAATAACAAGTATATTTTGTGAATATTCTGTGCCGTCCAAAGCTGAAAGTCCTATCCAGGAGTGCACAGGCTGTTGCAGTTGATAAAGATGTATACGGCTATGCACATGTAATTTGAAATATAAGATATGGCGGCCGTGGATTTAACAGATCTCTTTGTGTACTGTATGCGGATACTTAATAGACCTAATGGATATGTGGAATTGTACTTGAATAAATTCATTAAAATATTTGGTGTTTCATTATACTTACAGACAGACCCGCAACCATCGGGAGAAACCGGGCAATACCCTCCCATATATTCAAAGCATGTTTAGTTGTTGAGTACAACAACATTTTGCAATCATTTTGCCCTTCTATAAATATCAGCTGGTTGCGGTCCTGCTTACAGGCACGAGAAAAGAGGATATACTGAAATATACCCTGTTCTTGATCGTAATTGATATAAATAACTTGAGCTCAGTGGCTGTCGCGATTCATAAAAACAAACGAAATGCTGCCGACGAAAAGCTTGTGCACACCTGTATTACTCCACACACGAATCAAATGTTGTTTGGTTTCGACATGCCAGAACCACCGAATATTGCTTGTAAAAAAACATGTGTTCGCAAGGACCTCGAATCTGCTCGGCAAACTGCTATTATACTCTTCTTTAACACAATAGCCCAACAAGTTACCTTTGCGCACAGGTGGCGTAACATGATATCTATGCACCAATTGAGCAAGCCCCGACGATATATCATAACAAAGATGCTTTGAAAATAAAAATAACAGAAACAAAACGCCGGGATCAAAGTAGCAAAGCTTGCTTTCGGAATATTGCCATTAGCAAGGTTTCCACCGTCGCAGTAAAGTTCAGATCTCCATGGAAGTTACAGATCGAAGTGCCCTGAGGCCTGAATCCTTGAAATGAATATGCGGCGGCTTCGGCGACGGGGTTGAGCTCGTAGACACTTACTGCCCATTGGAATCATTGGGAGAAAAAGCACGAGTGTCCTTGCAAAAAGTTTATTAATGTAGTAACTTGGACGTAGTCAGAATCAATGCAGCTTTGGAAAAGACCCAACTTTAGATATCCAGAGGTATGACGGAATCCAGACCCCATTGAGAAGAGTAATATGCGTTTCTCAAACCAGTTGGCAACGTGTAAGCCTTCAAACAAAATGAATGCGGACAGATTGTAATTTAATTTGCAAAAAAGGAGAGTATCGCCGTGATTCTACAAACAGTACAAACAAGAGCATCTTGGTCATAATTCAGGTACCTGAAAAGCCAGGCGCTTTTGAATGCTTTCGTGCTCGCAGCCAAGAACGGTACAGCCCTTTTTAATTTTGCAGGCTGTTCTTTTGCAAATGCTTAGTTGAATAATATTGTTCAGTAGGTATTAATTTTGAGGAGCAGATGCACCGAAATCGTTCATTGGTGGAGCACAACAGATTCGCAAAAAGTAAAGAAAAATGTGAATTTTGCGTGAGGTTTCACGTATTTCGTCATTGCGTGCTAAGATTTTTCTAACATTTCTGTGGCGCCCTTTGGAACTCAATGCTGCAAGTTATGATTTGGGGGTAAACTGGTTGAAAAGCTTTTCTGTGGCGAGTATGTTTGATTTCGTTTTCATCAAGCGTCTATTTGCTCACAACTTGTTACCAAAAAACAACCTCAAGCAACTGCAGTTGCGCATGCAGGTTGTGTAAGGTGCTTCAAAGCAGCACTCAGTATAGGCTTACGCTGTTTAAAGCAGTCTCCTTTTGCTTACATTTGTGGCGTGCCCGTTCCAATCTAAAAAAGCCATAAGCACACAAAATGTAACTTAACTCAGTACATGAAAAAATGTGTGAAATGAAAGTTGTGAGGAATTTGAACGAGTCTGCTGAAATGCACTGTGCTGCTGTATTTCAGTCAGGCCTTCGTTGTTTAGGGTGACCAGGTCCTTTGGGCAAGTGACTGTAGAGAATGGATAGACCTTTGATGTTCATTGTTATGCTTTGTCTTTGTGTCAAACAATTGGTTGTCCACAATAAACAATGGTGTGTCACATAGTCATCAACTGCTACAGTGAACAAAGAATGGCAACAGTCTGTTACTATGCAGGCAAGTAAAGTAATATTTACAGACGCTGGAGAAACACTGAAAAGGTTTCTTGAAGCGGACAATCCTACCCAAAATGTAAATATTATGGGACCATTCTTAATTTTTGTTGTTGTAACAAGGAAATAATAGCAACGACTAAAAGTAGCATATGTTGAAAGAAACCCTTTGCCTGTAAAGGATCAGACACTGCGTGGTTCGCCTGCTGAGTTGGCATTCGCAGTTCTGCAAAGTCCATAAAACTTGAAAATTAGTTAAAATCCACAAAGAGTAGATCTCACCAACAAAGAACACCACCCTGAGAATGGAGATCCGGCTAACCTTTGGAATACTAAATAAAAATTACGATTAATACTATTTAAATATAAATTAAGAAAGGAAAAGTATAGGCTTAAAATGAACTAGATTTTGGTTTATGTAATGGTGCGTCGTGAAAGTCATGGCAAAAACTGAGATATTATAAATATACTGTAAGTTAGGGTAGACAGAGTGTAGACCTATGTGAAAAAGTGTTTTTTATCGGTCATCTTCACATTTTTCCAGCAAAATGTTTTGTTTTTATGTTTTTTTATATCAGTATTTTTGAAAACGTTTTGGTCCGTGTCACAAATTTTTACATAACCTTTTGGTCCGTGTCACAAAAATTAATACAGTTCGTAGTTCACCGTGTGTTGGTAAGTTTGTCAAACTTTAACAACGTCTGTATGGGTAAATGCGATTTCTAAAGCTTTTTAAATGGAGGAAAAATGGCTGTGTTTCCTTCGACTATAGCGAAAACGTACAAAACACAAATGTGGAAATGTTTCTGTTAACCGCACGACACACAGTCCATTCAAAAAATGCTCTGTGATTGCTTGAAAACGCTTTGGTGTCCCAGTACTGAATCAGGGTTGACAATTTGAAAACTAATGGTTTATACAAACGTAAGTAGGATTTGTGAGGGAGATTTTAACTTTTCATCAACATCCTTTAAGGGGCAGAAAGAAGACAATTAAAAACCTTACTTTAATGTAGAGGCGCGCTATCGTAGCAGCGTAAAAATAAACAATTTCAGTTTTTTGACGCACACCAAAAATTCCCAACACGATTTACTTTAAACGCATACAGTAGTCACGGTTGAATACGTTACGCAATTCACGCCATCTGTAATTGATGGACACTGTTTGAAGTCTTGGGTAGAGTTTCAAAAAAATCATTTTTTGATCGTGTGCTTTGCGCAATGTAGGTTGAGTGAGAACTGGTGACCGACGCTCTGTTCAAAAGCGTAGCGAAAAATGGATGGTTATGCGGTGGGTGCAAAATTGCGATAACGTTTTTGGTCGTTTTTACATCGAAAAATCAGGCAAAGATCCTTCAAATGCAAAACCAATTATCCCTCATAGAGATAATTTTTGTATTGTTGCACCATACTGAAATTATTTGCAACAGGCAACGTCGAAACAAGTCACAGTTATTTTTGTAAAATACGTTTGAGATGAAAGAAAAAAATCGTGAACGCGCTTGCCAAGAAGTAAAAGATAATCGCTCAAAAATTTTGGACTCGTTGTTTTCCAATGCTTTTGCTCTTAAATGGGCTTCAGTTCTGGTGCTCTGTGATTGCTGGGCTTGAATTAATGAGATTTTGAACTCCACTCAATTTGTTTCAGACTTATTTTGTCATTGCTAAAAGTAAGACCTTCACAGTGGCTCAAACGTTGGTATGCCTGCGCCGAAATCTAATACTGTGCGAGGAGCTTTTACACGAATCATCTTTGAAGGGAGTGCTGCCAACGTCATAGCGAATTTCGTGGCAGGGTCAAGCACAAATGATAAATTCCCACACCTTGGGGATCTTCTTACTGGAGCGGACGGTCCGGAAAAAGAACCTCGCAACGAAGCGGAACATTCAAGTACAGTTTCAGATGAAAAGACAACTTCAATAAGACAGCACATTGCTGTCATTCAAAAGCAGCTGCAGCCGTGGGGCACCGTGAGCAACCTCGAGTGCAAGCCACTCGTAGTTGAGTTGTTGACGAGAGACATAGAAAAGACTTTGACTGACCTACATTCCGGTAAGATAAAGCGGAACATAAATGAGTTTCTCAAACAACATGTCGACGAGCAACCACTCAGACTTGAGTTTCTTGGTGTAGAAAGCATGGAAGAATTTGCTGCTACTGAACCAGAGTTTCAAGAATTAGAAGCCATAGCTGAGCGATACATTAACAAGCTGATGTCAGACCTTAACAAGCACTTTGTGACAGAATCGGTGAGTCAAACCATCGGCGCTTCAATTAGCATAATTGAATTTGGTTGTTTACATTCCTTTAAGTTGTTGAGGTTGTCTAGTTTTTTTCTGACAAACAGCAGTTTCTTCATTATTTTGTTTGCAGTGAATTGTAATGTGTAGTGAAAACGCTCTTGTGCAATTATTTTTTGCAGCCTCAATTCCGAGAAAATCAAAGGAAGGCCTCCGATGAACACAAACGTGTTTCTGAAATATACAACGGATTAAGTAAGCTTTGATAGATTTAAACATTTAAGATAGTTGTTACAATGTCTGATTGCATCTGCAATCTACAGTAAGTCGAAGTGGTCTGATATAAAAGCGTTTTAAATGTTGCACAGACTTTGCATTTGGACATAACACCTCACAAGTTCTGCGCAGAGCCCTTACAACAAACCTTACGTGGACGAGTGTTGAAGCAAGCCTTCAGATCTCAAGCGATTGTTTCAGCATCAACTATTCCGTTTCCACTTAGGTGTCCCATTCATATGAAATCACCCTCGATATACATATACAAGTGTATCACACAATTTTGCACGAGCAGCTATTCTGTAGTCGAAACGGATAGAGTCTTTCCAAGTTTGTAAGAAGTTTGGTTTTGCTGTTGAAGTCAATAAAACGTTAGTCGTTGGTCTCCGATGGAACTGTGTTCGCGCTAAACCATCGCTGCAGTTTGAATTTAGTCCTGGATTTATCAAATAATTGTAAGGCAATTTTAAGGATTTATCAAATAATTGTAAATTTTTTGTATTTGCAGGTCCGTTAAATTTGCCAAGCGTAATTAAGAAACCATCAGATTTATTGGAGCTGTACAAGATCTGCCTTAACAATGGGAAAATCGAAGAAGCCAACCAGATCAATTTCACCATGCATTATTTGCTTAAAGCCAAACGCAAAACAACTGGTAATGAGCTTCGAGAACTTGCTCGCGAAATGTGGAAAATGAGAAACTACGAGGCATCGATACCCATACTCTACGCGGCAGCCCATTTTCACAAAAAGAAAAGAAACGCGCTAAGAGCCTTGAGAGAGATGAGATTGTGCGTTGTCAAAATGTGGAAAATAAACGTCAAGATGGTAGAAAATGGAGCCATCCTGAAACAAGCAGTGCAGCTTCACGTGATTCCACTCATGCGTGACGTTCAGAATGCGATGGATTCGATGAAAACGACCAATGTGAGAGCAAAGTGTGTGGAAGTTGTTTGGGCCATGCATGAGGTTGCTTTAAGTGAAGATTTGGTCGGCGATACTGAAGCTGCGATCGAAACATTTCAAAAGTTGCTGGCGCGCATTGAAGACACATTTCATGAACATGCCGAGGAGCAATGGATTTACGCGGATCTGATAGCAGAGCTCGGTGATTTGCATCAGCAGAGGTCACAATATGACAAAGCGACTGTTTGTTATCAGCAAGCAATCGACAGCTACAGCATGGCTAAAGATTTCGACGGTGAGGAATGGAAAGATTATTTGATAAGCGTTTGCGAGGGCAAGCTGATCAAGGCTCGTCAGTGTGGAGTGGTCGAACTAGGAAGTTAGATTTTGCGCCATTCGTATTTTTTCCGAGCGCATATGATGATAGGCGGAAAGTACTCTTTTGTGTAGGGCGCGAAGACTTGTATCATCTTACTGAACGTTATGACGTAAGGCTGCTCGAATTTCGAACCGATTGTTTGATGACAGATGGCAGCGGTGCGAAACAATAGGTAGCCTCGCAGGAATAGACGAAGTTAAACGTTGTTCGTTTTCTTTACTATTTTCTTTGCGATTATAAGTTATACACAGCGGACCCCAGCATTCGGGCTGAGGCCCCGTACCGGTCCATGAGACATTTGCTTCCTGGCAATACAGAAACAAAAATTTATTTACAGTCTCTTGCAAAAGCATAGGACAACCCAAGCCAAATCAACTTATTGCAGCTAATGAGCTAAGTTGGAACTAACGCATGAATCACTTGATCAAATTACTTAATTTCATCCAAGAAGAAGTCAAGTAGGGCATTCGAGGAATCAACCTGCCATGCTCTGCTTTCAAAACTCTGCGAGGATTCGGACTGCACTTATCAACATTCAAGTTTCGAAACGACCAAACGGCAAAACAGCTGAATGTGCTCATCGCAGAAACACATTATTGCTTTATAATCAACATTAGAATACCTAGAAAGTTGCTGATTAATATCTGCATTATTTGTGACACCATGAAGGCAGCTTAGTGACAGTGATGTCTACACCGGTCTACGTGCGCAAGATGTTGAGGGGCACTATTTTGTCATGCGTAAAGCAGTACAATTACCCTTTACAAGCATACGTAGATATGCTGTTGCTCAGTCTTAAGCGTCAAAATAAAACTTATTAAAAGTGTTTATTTTTCTGGTGTGAAGAACTCTTATCATTGTTTGTTTTACATCAAATAGAATGGTCTTATAAAATTAGGCTAACAGGAGGAAAAAGCAAAAGGTTTTGGATTAATACGAAAAGCAAAAGATTTTGAATGAATACAAAAAGTAAATGACTTTGAATTAATATTTAGTTTCGTTCAAATCACCGGTTAATACATTTTATCCAAATCTTTCGGTGTTACTCTTGAAATTTATTAGAAAGTAGTGCTTCTAAACAGTAGTGTCGTCAACAAGAGGATCTGCAAGATGAAATTCAAGAGATAAACCGTTCAAACGTATCTTTTATGTTTAAGTAAAAAACAGTAATCAAAATTACGCAATCAACGGGGTGATATAAATTGATGAGTTTTTCTGCGATTACGTAGAGAATATAGAAAGTGGCCACATTTACGTCAGAATGAAGCCAAGATCCTGACATGAAAATATTTGAAGTTTGTGACTAAGATGGAGAGCAACTTTTAAGATGTATTACGCAGTGCAAACATCTGTCAAACAATTGATTTTAATTTGATGATAATATAAAAGTTGTAAAAGTGCTGGGTTTCTTGAAGAATTTTTATATACATGAGACATCGTGTCGACTTGGAAAAGGTTTGAGCTTTTGAAACGTTTTTGGAAACGCGTGGCCAAGTAGCTTTTGAAGATAAAAGAGAAATTCAGCTGAAAACTTTAAACTCAGCCCAAAGCCCGAAATTAACAATTTTTTGCAGAGCTTAAACTGGATTTTCAGAAGTGCCTGCTACATTTTCCGAAGTGCCTGTCGAATTGCTGTTAATTTTCAACAGGACATTGCTTTATATTTTCGCACTGGAGCACCCACTGAATTATTGTTGTTAAACTTTTGTCCTTGTTTGTTGGTTTTCTTGCTTTCTGTGTTTCTTTTGTTTGTTTGTGTGTCGCAAGTGTCTGGGAGTATCGACAAGACAACCTAAGGGTTTTTTCGGTCACCCATCTGCAAGCTTGGGAATGCTTTCAAGTATTTGCAGGCAGCATTTGTTTTTTACTGTTTCGCACCCAGATGCTGTTGCAGTAAACAACACAATTCTGGAATTTCGACAAAAGTTGTTTGTTAAATATTAACCACTGCCAAAAATCGGAAAGGTTCAAAACCTTTCTAATTTCATCAAATTCTTGAAAAGCTGTTGTCTGATAAATGTATTTTCTGAAGAAGCAACGATCATAACTTTACTTGCATAATTTCTGTTTATCGTTAATTCGTTTTTTGAAAGCATTTTGGTTTATAGAAGGGTGTGATTCAAAATTAGCTGAGTAAAGATCTGCCTAGACCAGACCCGCTCTTCTTGTTAGTCACCAAGAAAGCGTTTTGTGAAGACGCCCATTGCTAACTTCAGCTAGATAATCACAATGAGAATTCTATGTAGTGCATTTTCGTTACTTTGGGGAATTGGTGTTCAACTACTGCATATTTCAACAATATTCCGTTTTCACTTTGAACATCGAATAAAATCTGTAGATACGAGTATAACATTTTTTCGGTTCCATTTAAATATATTTCGTTGCATTTTTTGACAGGTAACAAGGAAAAGACTAAATATATTTGACTTTCAATTACGTACTCTCGAAAATCAGGTTAACACGTTCCATTCCGGGGTACGAGATACTCGTACTTTCATGCCAACGCTTGCCTGCCGGTTCACGGGTATACTCGTACTGGCAATCCCATGCCAACAGTTGCCTCCCGGAGCGCGAACTCCTGCTTGCACAGTGGGGTGCCCATAGGCGGATCCAGGAATTTTTTTAGGGGGGACTCAAGGACGATTTCATCCGGATGTGTACTGACTGCATAGCGGTGAAGACCCAACTGCTCAGATAATTTTTTTAACAAACACGGTTAATAACCATAGACATTATGGCTA
>JGI24158J21664_10005602_pt1 | contig 16433 bp, 6 predicted proteins | sample Ectturendosymbi3_FD_21664 | JGI IMG/M metagenome (IMG submission 21664)
ACACAAAAATTCAGGAATTTATTAACAGAACCCGGTAAGTAAAAACTACAGCTGTGAATATATTTTTTGTGAAGAAAAACAGAAAGTAGGTCTATTCGTGTTCCACCTTAAAGGCCTTCGGGTACCACAATTTGAGAATCACTGCACTACAGTATCTGAATGCGTTGTGACACTTTGGGCCCTGTCACGGATATCCGGGTCCGTATCCGGTTCCCGTTTGAAAGCAGTTTTTGGATATCCGTATCCAGTTGCGAACTCACTATCCTGCCGGATATCCAAACAGCAAAACGGGGAGTGATCATCTCTGATATGTAGCAAGTTGTCTACAAAGATGCTGTGTTGCGAATGCAAAAATAAAATATAGCTATTCAGTGTTGCCAATGCAAAGCAAAAACACAATTGAAATTGATCTGTCAAATACCAGAGGTGTATAGGAGCCGGAGTGTCGGAGTAGACTCCGGCCGGAGTCTTAACGATTTTCGAAAGCAGGAGTGGAATCGGAGTTGATTTTTTTAAAAAGGGGCCGGAGCCGGAGTGGAGCCGGAGTCAGTTTTTTAATAAGAGGTTACTTTGTTTATTATTGATTATTGTTATTGCAGATTGTTTTTCACAAACATGTTATAACATAACCTTCAAATGTGCAATACTACTTCACAGGAAGTCTTAAAATTCTAATACAACTAGGATGTAAGTAAGGTTAGGTTGGTGAATTTCATGTTCGTAAAGATTTTGACAATTTCTTGTTCATGGTGATACGTTAAAAATCTGTTGGCCAATAAAATTTAGCTCACATAAAAAAGTTTATGTAGTGTCTCAACAACCAACATTTCCAGTTTTCTGTTTCGAAGGACAAAAAGTACTGTATCCCGCATCCAGTTTTCTGCCAGATATAAAATTGAGTTGGAGAAAATTTCACTACTATCAACATGGTCGACTGGGACTGGAAAGTGACAAGACAATCCTCAGTTCGAGTGACTCCTTTGTTGTATTTGGATTTTCTTTTGATGTACTTACACAAGATTGTAAGTCAAAGTTTTTGGACCCTGTGTGATGTACATTTTGAAAGGCAGGCAAGCGTTTATAATTAAATTAAGCTTTTGGACTAGGGTTAGGTTTAGCATTTAGGATCAGGGTTTTGTGTTAGTGTTTAAAATTACGGTTTATAGTTAGCGTTTAGGGTTAAGGTTCAGTGTTAGTGTCTAAGGTTAGGGTTTATGATTAGCGCTTAATGTTGATGGTTGTGGCTTGCAGTTAAGTTAGATGGTTAGGATATAGGTAAAAAATTATGGCTACCTGCAGGAGTCGGAGTCCAAAACTTTGAAATGTGTCGGAGCGGAGTCAGAGTATATTCAGCCGAAGAAGGAGCGGAGTCAGCGTCAACTATTTCAGACTCCGTACACCTCTGTCAAACACATCATTTTGCGTGTGAGATTCAACAAAATTTCACCGCTTAGAATGGTGTTAAAACACCTGAAATTACATCAAACTGCACCAATTTCTCAATGGTATGGCACGAAATTTTTTTCTACACACGTGGTTGAAAAATTACCCCATTTTACAAAAATTTTACAGAAATGGTGTAGTATTACACAAACTGGCAACACTGTTCGACAACAAGAATGCGGTAAACCCGAGCAGAGTGACCAGATTGTGCACGGCGTTTTCTTCCAAGCATTTACAAAATCCTGCCAAATTATAAATAAAATATTACAAATAATATTGCCGAAATACGGCCATACAATTTACCGAACAACAGACCCAATACTAATTGTGTGACTGAAACTTATTTAGGCAACATTCAAAATTTGAATGTGGGGAGGACAGGCACCCCCAGAAAAAAAGTGGGGGGCTAGGCCCATGCGACCCCCCGGTTCCGCCACCTATGCGTAATGCATGAGCCATAACACTGAAATAAAACTGTGCAATCTTTATCAGTTCACTGAAGCATTCAGTGGTATTGCAAGTTGTAAAAATTTGACCATCTTTCATGCTCCTTCATTTTTGCAATAAATTGCATTTGGTTGATGCTCTTTTTGCACGAACTCAAACAAGTTTTGGTGTTGGTCAAAAAAGTTCAGCTTCATCATTAGAAACGTTTTTATCAAGCAGATAGCCTACTACTCAGCTGACACGCTTCAGCGCTATATATGCATGCAGATTTAGGTAAGTGTGTGCAGATTTAGCTAAATATGCGCAGATTTAGATAAGCGTCGCAGATTTACGTAAATACGCACAGATTTAAATAAATAGGCTATGCACAAATTTAAGGTCAAGGTCAATAGTAAGGTTAGGTTAGTAAATAGGTAAGGTTAGCCTACAGTTCATGCAATGCAGACAAGAAGCAGCTAACAGCTTGCCAGCTCTGAAACCATGACAACACTCATCCATGAAATGTGGAACTGAGCTGTTACAGGTATCATGGTCAACTAAATAGCTTATGCGTTCCGAACTTGTCATGTGATTACTTCAACCAATCGCGTTCGGCTGAAGACAAAATCGCTCCAGCAGTGCTTTTGTCTCATGAGGCAAATAGACACTGCCTAACGTGTATGTTGTACATTATTAAATACACACTTTTGAATAGTTTTCGGATACGGATAGTATGATTTCAACCAAAACAGGAATTGCATCAGACACGGATATCGTTTTTAAAAAACAGGATAGGATCAGTTAGTACAAAACCACTATCCGATTATCTTTGCACTCGGGCACTGAGATAACACCATAGATAGACTCGGATGGCACAGAATGTTGAAAAGATGTTTGGCACAGAAAGTTGAAAAGGTGTTTTTTGAAAAAAATAATTAAACAACTGTGCAATGTGCAACTTTTCCCAAGAGGTCAAAAGTGACCAAAATTCATGTCACAGTCTAAATCCTCAAAATGTCGGGTAAAGGGTTTCGGATCGGATATCCTTATCCGTATTCGGTTCATAGTTAAAAGCAGTTTTTGGATATCCGTATCTGTTTGAAAAATTGCTATTCTGCTGGATATCCAACCAGAACACCTGATAATGATCCTCTCTGCACTGTCAGCGGAACCCTTGATCGTAAAAAACTAGCATAACACTACTAGGAGGCACAGTCACAGTAAAGATAATTGGCCAATTATGATTATGCTCCAGTGAAGCAAAAAACTCATTTTTTGTGTGAAAACTCGCTGTGTTTGTCAATAAGACATTTGGAGAGTTTGTAAAAATACCTCTGATTCGAGTCTCGAGTCATTCATTGTGATTCAACTAGAAGCGTTCGGTAAAAAATGTGACTCAACTGGAGTTATCTCAACATCGTTTCTCAACGGGACTTGAGTTAAATCGAGTCACTAAAATCGTTACTCGAGTCGATTCATTGACTCGAGTCACGCTATCGCTGTTCTTTAATTTGGACTCTTATTAAAAAAATTTAACTTTTCTAATAGTCTTGGGTTAATCCGCACAACGGCGCTTGTGTGCGCTTACGAAACTATAACAACAAAGCACGCTATTTGGCGAAACATCAGCGATAACCTGCGAGTAAATCATTGTAGAGTCACAATTAAACTAGTTCAAATGTTGTTTTGAATTGCAAGCAAGCTCTAGTATTTCAGCAACTTTCTTGTGGTGAGGAATACAAGTGATTGGGAAATGGCGAACATAAAACAAGAAATTGATTTGGCAGAGAAACACCAGATGCTGTAAGGCATTTTTGAAGATATCAAAAGTGTTGCCTTATATCTTATCAGTACGAATCAGAAAACAAATGCTCAACACACACCACTGTAGCAAATAGTATATTTTTCTACGTCGGAGATTGCGACAAATGATTAGCTAAAGCCTATAAAGCGAGATAGCATTTTTGTTAGATCACACTTTTTCAGATCCAAGTTTCCAAACTCTGGATCTGTTTTAGTATTTGTCCTTAACCTTATTCAAAAAATCTTGCACTATTTATTCTTGTCTTCATAACAACTAACAAGTGTGCGCATTGGTTTTTATCTTGAAAGCAGGGAGTACCAGATTTTTTTCTGTAACTGTATCGAAAGCTGCAGTGTAGCTCAGCTTTACACGATTTTGTTTGGGTTGTTGGTCCGTTTGCAAAGCTGTCTGGGTGCACACTGTCTACGTGATGTAAAAGTTCGATGCTTGAGGACGATGAGTGGTTTGAGTAGAAGCATGACTACGAATCCCTTGAAAAATTTTAACGGAGTTAATTTTGTCTTTCATTTTCACGGGATCACAATCTTTTCCTTGAGGAAATACTTACTGTATCACACTTGTGCTGCTATGAAATTAAAGTCTTTGTTGTCTTTATAAGGCACAAGTTCTTACAATAAACAACGCTTTTACTGTAGTAGGAAAAAAAAATGATGCAAACTGAAATTGGTTTTTCTGTCCACTATCTCAAAAAATCAGCATGTATTTTTCTCATTCATTCATTAATTTTTATATCCGATTTTCCTCCCGGGAAATCGGGCAGCAGCCCCAAGAAGACTCGAAATACGTCACGGTCAGCAGTAATCTCATAAGTTCTGCTGACCCACACCAGGACGGGACCAAGCAACGTTAAAGATGGATGGTATTTTTTCAGTAATCGACCATGATGAATGACCGTTTAGCATCGGAACAAAGGACCTATTTAAAAACTGACAGCTTTACGGTGTTTGGAGCCTCTCGTTTTGTCACCACGGAGCGTTAAAGCTCACGCCGAATTGCCTTTGCTTTACCAATCCATCTAAAAATCTCCTTTTCCACCTTTCGTCACACGTGAATAGGCCACCCTCGTACAGTAGCCCAGCCAAAATTTTCGGGGGCACTTATTTTGGCTTGAGGCAAACAACAGTCATTTGTTTGGGACACCGCGCCTCAAAGCACAAAACGACAAGATATGCTAGAAGTTGGGGGGCCATGCCCCTTGGTCCCCTTAGCTACGCATATGGCCCCGTAAGCTCGGTTGTTGAATTCAAATAGACTAGTCGTTGCCAACGAAGGGTACTTGTACCCCATGGGGTCACGATAAGCGTGGGTCTTAATGACAGGAAATTGATCTATTTATCACTCTTCTGTGGCTTTGGTTTTCTTTTTCAATGCACTACAGACAAAACGCGAGGTTCTTTCAAACCTATGTGCCACGATATTAATTTAATTATTTGTGTAAACATAAATTGCAAACTATTCTTATTTACGAGCTAGTAGTTTTTTTTCTCGAATCAACTCGATTCGGCAGTTTTGTGACGTGAAAATTATTTTATTGCAAGCTCGAAGCCAGGCCTTTTAAGGTTTGTGGGGGGCAAAAATCATTTTTGGGAGATTTTTGTTTTTATTATATTTTTAAAACAAATACTTCCGAGCACAAAAAATTGGAGCACTGCCCCCGTGGCTACGGGCCTGCTTTATTGGTGCACTACATAAAAATTATTTTATGCAAAAGATTGGTACTCGGCTATGGATGGATTTTCAAGTCTGCTCGGCTATGGGTGGATTTTCAAGACTGTGAAACTGCACTAGCTGTTGTCATTTCATTTGCGACAAGATACCTATGCGAGTTTTGTAAATCAAAGACGAAACCTAGAATTGCTTGAACGAACAGACAGGCATGCGTGTTGCCATCAGCATAGTTTTACGTTTAGAAAAACCCACAAGCAATGAGCAAGAACAAAAAGGAGTAATTCAACTGAAATACATTAGCAAACTTCTGGAAGTCAGCCTTTTGATTTTATTATTTTGTACATATTTCAAGCAAGTAGCCTGATTAATTTTCGTAGTGTATATTCATCTGTGTCATCGTTTCTTGTCCATATTTTGATTTTCTGTAAATTTTAAATTCCTTTCTAAACGTTAGAATACTAGTTCTTCCTTATAAATTGGAGGGAGTGCAAGGTGAGAAGAACTTTTTTTAGGTTTGCTCGAGTAAAAAAGGTTTAGAAACCCTGAAATAGACTATAAAGAGTGGTGGCAGCACACACCCTTGTGGGAGTCGAACACTCACGGTTGTGATTTAACTCTTTTTCTTGAATACAGTTGACTTGGGCCTAGTAGCAGGCAGGGGCGGATCCAGCCAGGAAGGTTATGGGGGGGATTTCAGTAATATTTGGCAGTTAGGTCTAAATAAATGGCTTCGCTGCTGTAAGAGTGACGATGTATACTTCACAACACAACGTACGACAAAATGTCCTTAGGCCTATATTGCGAGTGCTGTTTTCCGAATTGTAAATCCGAATTGGTTTTAGGGGGGCAATCGCCCCCCTGGTAGCAGGCGGCATTGGCAAACACTTTTCCAGGGAGGCTAAGGATTATTTGTCTACTCTGACATAATGCAATATGCCCCCACACTGCTGATGCCAATAGTTTTTCAGGGAAATGCTTGCACTGTACTATTTCGGTTATCGAACGTATCAGCCTAGCAAAGAAAAACTTCCAACGGCAACTGCAGTAGCTGCATGTAAACAAGTGCAGAATAAGCGAGACTTACAGCGAATCTCAGATTTAACCGCAAAGGTTTGTTTTTTTCTGCAGAAAGGGGAGGGGCGGCGACTTAAAACTTTTTTTAAGGACATAATTTTGTCCTTTAAGTAGGCCTATAAATTCTGCCAAAAAGCTGACATTAACACAAAATATTGACATTCGGCCGAACGCTTGCTTTACCATGTGCCTTGCAGATGGCATATTTAGTTATCATAGTGATAAACGGCATCATTTACATTTTCCATTTGATTGAAACATGTGCTAATGACTAATAATGCTTCCCCTTACTGCTGCCGTCATAGATGCCGCTTTTCTTTTCTGTGCAGAGCGCTTCTTGCTACTGGCTGCAAAAACTTTAGTAGCCACATACAGTTCGTGTTTACTTGTACTGATGATGGTAGTAACTAGTGGTTACCGCAACGTTTGCTTCGGCCGTAATTTTTATCATGAACACAACTGATTTCTTAATCTCATAATTATGGCTGAGAATACGGGCATTCTTTCTATTAATATGACTCGACAGGCCCGCAACCAGGGGGTGGTCAACCGGGCAATTGCCCACCTCAAAATTTTCACATGTTTAGTTATTAGGTACAACAAGTTTCAACAATTTTGCCCCCCGAAAATAGTACAAGTTACAAATATTTTACCCTCCCCCCGAAAATTTCAGCTGGTTGCGACCCTTGACTCGATCACTAGGAATGTGTTTATCGATTCTTTTGGGTCGACTGCAACACGAGCGGGTTTCACCGATTAAAAAGAAAACAGAAGTTTGTAGCCATAGTACAAAGTAATACATAAATTTCATACTCGGAAAAACTCTTGGAACACGTCTGCAACAAGTGGTAAGCACGATAGGTGTCATTCTATGCCAGTGAAGAATAGCACAACTTGGACACCGGTCTGGTCTGCATTAATGTTTCACGAATTTGCATGTTCTGCTCGAGATCATAGAACCGGCCTTTGATGTACTGACAAGGTACATCAACACAAGAATCAAGCCAGTTATTTGTATCACAGGTCTTTGGCCATAGGCGTGGACAGGGCGGACCAAAGGGGCCACAGCCCCCAATTTCTAGCATACCTTAATGTTTTATGCTTTCTATCTCACTCCTGATTTGATCACTTTCGCAATTCTGAACCCAAGAGCGCTCGTCCACTGCCAAGAATTGGAATCATCGAGTTGCGCTTTGAAAACGTTTTGATAAATGCCACACGCATCACATTTATCGGAATTTCTATGGAGTTTTGACTAAACTAAACCAATAAAACAAGATTTTGCCTATATAGTACAATCAATTTGACCTAGGCTTATAAACTATCGAAATGATGCTTTTACAGGCCCGCAACCAGCTTGGGGCACTATGAGCGGATAAGATTTTTCTGAGAGGGGCCCAAACTTTTTAAACTATGTGCAACAGTTTTAAGCTATGTTCAACACATTTTTCCAGGGGGGCGAAAATATTTTTAGGGACGAATCCCCCTAGTTACGGGTCTGTGTTTTTATGATTCTTCACTGCGACCACCACAGACAGGTATTTTTACGCACATTTAAATAAATTCTCCACCTACTTAAAACATCATTGCTTCAACAGAATTTCGCGGCGAATTGCTTTAGCACAAGAAGCACGTAACCGTCAACGAGTAGAAGATCATCTGATGCTTCTGCTGGAAGATGAAGCTTCGATGCACAGAAATGCATTCGTTGTGACGACCGCGCAGGCAATGGCTAATATTGCCAGGAATTTCGTGTCATGCAATTTAGACAAAGGCCATCACAACAGAGTAAAGAAAGAGTACTTATCACTCATCATTAAAGAAAAGTCAGCGAACCACAGCTGAAGCATCTCTGTAACCGGTGCAAAGCATGTGAACTTGAAGCCCAAATCACACATAAACTACAGGTCAAAACGTGCACTGGAAAATTTTAACAACTTCACAAGACATCTACCCATAGCTTCAATACTTCAAAAGCATCGGATGGACGTTCAAGACCTATCAACATTTCACACAACTGCACAGGTACTTGAAGTTATCACTGACAGCCAAAAACTTCATCAAAAAGACCTGAACCGTCTCGTGGCTGAGCACCAACACCTGATGATGCAACTTGAACCCTCGGACATATGTGTCCTGCAGAAACTGCTGAGGCAAGTGGTGCCCACGAAACGTTCACGCTCTGCTGCGACAAATTTGCAACACAGTTTCAACGAGCATGAAACGTAGAAGTGTGATTTTAATTTTTATTTCAAATGTTGCAACAAACTTTGAACGCTACTTTTTTCCTGAGTCACTTTCGGCGCTGTCGAGCTGTTTTAACAGACGGAACAAACCCGCCGCTTCCCGGATTCGACTGAACTCGATGCAAAACGCTTGGACTTCAATAAAAAGCTCCTTGACGTTTATGATTTTGTTCCGTATTAACGATTGCAGAAATACACAGACGAGCCTTACAAGACGGTTCTGCAACGAACAAAGAAAAGTCTTAATTAGATGAGAAACCAGAACTCGGTAGCAATCAAGATAAACTACATTGCAAGAATAGCACAAGTATTTCGTTGTTCAAGAGTGCCGCTGACAAATTTTACAGTACCTTCAGCACGCTGCAGGATCAAAATGTTTAACTTTCGACAAATTTAGAATTTTTTTTAGAAGTTTTAAAAACAGTTTCGATTCGTGTCTTTGCACCCAGCTGCAAAGGTTTACCTCTCCTGTTTTACTTCTGAGACGGAAAAGGCAAAGCTCATTTATTCAATAATGACATCAGTAACAAATTTTCGTGACAGGAAGTAAAAATTTTTCACAGAAAACATAAAAAATGTTACTAAATCCAACGTAGTTTCCTCCTAATCTTGAATCGCTTTGTACAAATGAAATCTCAATTCTAACCGTTCCCAAACAAATGCGTGCAGGAAAATGATACGTAGCACATTTCAACCGTAAATACGGCTTCGCATGCAACAAACGAACGAACAATCATTTTATTTTGGAAACAATTCGCAAATGTCACGGAACAGTTGATTGCTTGTCGTTGTATTTTTGAGTATTTACTTCTATTTCACACCGGCGCTTTTTCCTACCGAATAAGAAAAAAATACAAAAAAACAAATAATAAAAAAATTTGGGCACTGATCTCAGCGTGCACAATTCCACCCACGTACATGACAGTTTTAAGAACAGTTTAATCGAGATTGTCATTCGATGGTGACGGTTTTCGCCGAAACTTTTACAAGAAAAGTTTACAAGTTTCGGAAACTCCAGAAAACTTTTTCAAAAGATTTGAAACAAGGCAGCGATGTGAAAAGATAAGGCTCAAGTAGGAAAATCGCATTGTGAAGTTTCTCGCACTGAAGACAGAAAAAATTGACATCGATGTCTTTTCATGCCTTCGATAAGGAAACAAAACAAAAACGCACCTGCATGTATTTGTCTTTTATAGTTTCGCAAGTTGATATGCAGTTTGAAATATAAAGATGAATAAACTCTGTCGGAAGCTCCACAGCAGTCGTGAGACGATTCACAACCTGAAAATTTGTTCGATCGCATATACGCGCCATTTTCGAGCAAAAAACAACAACAAAGCCTCACATTTCAATTCAAATAAGATCTGACAATGCCTGCTCAGTAGGCGAAATATACACTTGGTAAAGGTCAGTGTCTAATTCATTTCTGCGAAAAGATTCCTTTCGATAGACGCGAAGCCACAAAACTGGAAATTAAAGTAAGTAATTCAAATTAAATAAACATTTCAAATCCCGCAGTCCTTGCTGCATCGCAGTTAAAGTAACGGTTTGTCCCACACCTAATGAACAGTCCAAACGTTCTTTTCCCAATTTAGCCTCGATCCCAAGCATCGCGCAGTTGACGTCTCCGCGGCATATTTAGACAAAGCGTGGCAGACAAAGCTTTAACGAAAGAATTCTGCTGATAACCAGACTTGTCCATGTGAATGGGATTTGTTCCAGGTATGGACTTGGAACTTGTCCCATCGTAAGTAATTTTAACGTAACAAGGCAGGAATTTTCTGAAGTACAATACCATTATTATACAAGTATGCTCACAGGACAGTAAGTATTGGACGTACAGGCACAGTTCCATGACGTAGTGACGCGACACGCAGAAAATACGTTTGTTGGGCCCTTTTTTACGTGTCAACCAAATAAGGGTCACTGGCTCCTAGTTGAGGTGTTTGGTGTATTTTTACCACGGCTCTGTAGGTGCCAGACATTAGACATGCCCATGATATAATATACCTCGTAATACTAGTTTCGTGAGAATCCCATGGGGTGTGAAAGGACAGCCACAATATGCCATGGGTTGGGACAGAAAAAAGTATCCCATAGACAAGCCTACAGGCAACGCTTTTTATCTTGACCCACCGTATTTACTCGATTGTTAGCGGCTCTTGATTGCACACCGCACGAAATGGTGTTAGAAAATTAATGTAGGCCGCCCTTGAACATAGGTTACCTTATTTATTCGATTGTTAGCGGCCCTTGATAGTAAGCCGCACGGAATGGTGCTAAAAATAATGTAAGTCGCACTTTAACACAGGTTACCTAAGCCTCTGAGATACGTTCGCGCACCAGCACATTTCGCGTTTTTGGCAACCCTGTTAATGATGTTTACACCACTACAGCTGCCTTCTGTTCATCATAAGCCCTCCTGTGACGGATGTAAACGTGATGCTGAAGAGAATAGAATGCAAAAAGAGAGTTTGGTCGACAAAACGTAACCAAGGAAAGACCGAGCGTCATCTATACCTTTCGATAAGGTAAAGCCATAAAAACGTAATCCGCCCTTGATTACAAGCCGCATGAAATGATGAAAAAAAAACTTTGTAAGCCGCGGCCTACGATCGAATAAACACGGTACTTACACTGCACTACTGTATTTTGTAACTGCATTTTGTTTTTCCTTTGCATCGAAATTATGATACCACAATCAGACCGTGATGCCAACTGTTTCTGGAGCTAAATGTCAAGATGTGAGAAAAACGATTAGAAAGCCTCAGCTTCAGAAACGATTGAAATCGGTCTTTTTACCACAGACCGTTGGCGAACATCATAAAAATGCACTTTTGGTAACATCTTTAGAAATGATTGCCAATAAAGAGGAATAGCATTGTCGAAAAAATGATTGTACTGCAGTGGAGGCCTACAGATAAAACACTCTCAGGTTTCAAGTCAAACAGTTTAGAAAGGGCCAGTGACCTATCTTGTTTCCACGACAGGATGCATGCAACGGAAACCCCTGCCCGTTACCAGCACGAAGAGAAAAACGAATCTTTAACAGAAGCCGTGAATTACGTTTATCTCTTGCTCTTAAAAGCAAATTGCCATTTCTATTTTAACCACAAACAGGAATGAACGATTTGAATATATCAGTGCATCTGGTTAAAACATATCAATAATAAAATAGATGGGTGCGTGTGGAATAGTTTTAGTTTCAACCACTGCCCGTGTTAATTATTCCATAACCTGTCAATTAAAGCATCGTGTTTGTTTACAAGTTTTCCAAAGTGTGTAATTGTTTTACTGGCACATTATTATCGTGGCTGTAGACTGTTTCACAAGCTGGCGTGCACCAACCTCTTCCTGGTTATTTACATTTTGGTGTCGGTTAAGGTGGTGGTTAAGGTCGGTTAAAGCAGGGCTTCTCAAAGTTTTTCCTATAATTTTTGCGTTGTCTGAAAATATTGCTTTGTTTTGAAAATAATTCAGTGCTAATGAAATATAAACTGGCAAATCTAGTTAGCACAAAACAAAACGAATGCAATTTGCATTTGTACAATAAAAGTTATTCATTTCCAATCAAACAGTTGGTTCCTTTCTTTCAATCCACTTCTAAGCCGCACTAGATCTAGGGGCAAGTGTTGAGCAGCCAGTATCGGAACAGCTTAAAACCACTACGAGATTCCGTACTTTCATCCCCAACATCAGCACCCACCCTCCCAGGGTATGAACGACGTGGGTCCAGTTCAACGGAGAACAGCGTGGGTCAGGCTTAACCGCCTCTGTACCGTAATTGGACTTTTCCGCTCCTGCTTACACAAATGGGGTATGGCCTCCTCTGAGGCCTGTGAGTTTGGCGCAGAAGAACAAACCGTCGACCATGTTGTCCTCCAATGTCCATCCATCGACCTCCCCATGGACTGTATGGCCTGACGGTTCTGGACGATGAGACAATGGAATGGCTGTTCAATACTTGCCCCGAGATCTAGTGCGGCCAAGCAGTGGATTGCAAGAACTCGCTCAAACGGTGAAGCTGGTTCCAACTGATGCGAGCCCTGCAATGGTGTTAATCGGCAAGCTTTTTCAAAGCAGGTTGCAAGTTGGTCGGCTTAAGTCGTATGGCGTTTCCCCGGTCTTGTTCATGTCAAGACGATTGTGGTGTTTATTACGCGTAGTGCAGTGCTTGTTTGAAACCTGGCTCAGCAACATTAAGTCGTGGGAAACGGCAGTAATAATAATGTAGCTTCACTTTCCCCAAACGTCCTGGAAAACCTTTACTGCACATGATCCCAAAATCTGACCATCCGTGTGTATGAAATATAGCATGGGCTTCATCGTCGCTGTGGACGTTCGTAATGGTGGAATAGCATTCGCTTATGTTAGTTAGCTAGCATGAAGGTATATTTCAGCCAGTAACTTTCTATGCAATGTTACTTTCGGCGTTATTTCCACAAAAGAATGACTTCATGGCATAGGCGCAGCCTGGGGACCATGCCCCGCCTAATTTTTAACATATCTAGTCATTTTGTGCTTTGAGAGACGGTATCCCAAACAAAATATTGTTGCTCGCCTAAAATCAAAAATGTTGCCCCCAAAAAAGTTTAAGCTGGCTACGCCACTGCTTCATAGCAAGCCTCAAACAGGTGGTGAAACAGATTTGCTGGGCTCCTTAGTTTAGATAAGATGGGGATTTGGGCTTACTCGCCGGTGTAAGTTACTTCTTTCCTAGCATACTGTTCTGTTATNCTCTGTCATCAGTGAGATGAACACCAAACAGCTTTATCATAAGAACGTTTTGCACATAAGAACGTTTTACAACTTATGGCTAGGTGTAACTAGTTTTTACTAGCCATTAATTTATACGTAAATCGTCTCGCAACAGTCACATTTTAAATATTTTTNCAACAGAACACANTTCGGTAGCCCTACANTGTTTTACTCAAGGTACTAACCAAAGATGATAAAGCACATGATAATGGACTGTGACGTTTTTNGCCTACGAAACGATGGTGTGGCAATGCTCTACCGAAGCTTTCAAAGGCTTGTTTCAAGGCAATTTTGCTAATAANAACACATACGGTTGGAGGGATTTGTGACAGTTCACGACGAAAATTAACTAGGCTAAACTTGACGGCAACTTGCAATTTATATTCGCAATCGCCGCGAAAGTCGATGCGATGATTTGGGGGTAGCAATGGCATGATTGTTGGGCCATTTTTACTGTCGTCAAAGAAGCTGAAGTTTTTCCTCTTGAAAAAATGGAGTTTGACCGATTGCGTATTTTCCGATTTTCACATTTATAATCTTCGTGAGAACCGTAACGCTTGACTCCTGTTTTTATTTTCGCTGAAACATTTTGGTCACTGAAACATATCGGTCATTCGTCTCACAGTTGTATTAAAACACGCCATAAAAGTGATTTTTTAAGCTATATTTTCAAATATTCTGACCGAAATGACTTAAATTTTTTCGTTCATTTCAAACACGTTTCGGTCTATGACCGAAAAAAAACAGGTTGATTCCCAACGAGTGACAATTTTAGTGACAATACTGGATAGTTAATTTGTTACGTCTTCAGTACGATACCATGTGTTTTATAACATTTGTTCCAAACCACGGAATCGAAAGTGCATCAAATGCTTTCTTTTAACATACAAAAATCGCCCCCCAAATCTCGTAAGTCACAAAATTACCCCCACAACACCTAACATGGGGACGAAATCGCCCACGTTGAAGACCACTGACCTAGAGATGTTAATGATACGTGTAAACGTACCATTACAAATCTCAAGAGGCGTGTTTGTTTATGGCGAAATCATACAAATGCACACAATTTTTGAAAGCAACTATACAGTAATAAAACAACCACGTCATGGAAACAGTAAGGCGAAAAAAATTAACAAAAAACAATTCAGTTTATAGAAGTTAACAAGCACAAGTAATAGGATGGAGGCACCCGATGATGTTTGCACAGATCATCCATGCGTACGTTGATACAAGACAACGGAGGACGAAGGACATTCTCAACATTTTTTCAAAAAGGATTGGTTTTTGGACATGAGGATTATCATTTTTGTGAATACCTCTTCACACAAATTTGTTGTGTAAACAACCACGAGTTTATGAATGGCTAGATCAGAAATGACAGGGTATTCATTCCTTGTTCTTATCCAAACATCACAGACTCTATTTTGAAAATTCTAGTTGCAAAATTTTGTCGTTTAATATCTCCGCAAACTCATCCTGGGCATGGCAAGTGTGTGGCCTCCGGAAATTTCAATTGTGTATGTTTTGCGGATCCAACAGTTTCTGAAATTAATTAGAAAGTACTCCTGAAACTGTGTATGAAACCTTTAACTTCAGTCTAAAACTATTCAGTGTGATCTCAAAGCAGTCAGCTTAGCCCCTACACTAGACCTAGAGTTCTAGACACAAGTGTGCCCTCCTGTCGGAATGAATGCAAAAACGTCAATATTGGTTAGTACGTTAAAACAATCAGGACGTAACGACGCATAACTTGTTGTGTTTAGATGATATCATTTCACAGCTTAGACAGACATCCGAGTAACTAACTGACGGCATGAAACACGGTATTACAGTATACCATAAACATACAGTAGAAATAGATTCACTGCAGACCTACTTTTAATTTTCTTGTAAAGCTTGCAAAAACTTTTCTATCTGATTTGTCAAGCCAATTTGTTTCGCGACCCTAAAAACACACGTAGGGCTGCGACCTACAGTTTGAGAAGCCCTGGTTGAAGTTCAGGTGCACAATGCACTGCACACTAATGTTACCTTACCAATACTCCGCCGACAACCACAATGTTAATTTTAAAACCAGGGACGCTGGAACGAGGGTGCATTACGGGGGCACCGCCCCCCCTGCCCTTTGAAACGGGGGGCATCGGAGGCACAGGTGCCCTTACATAACAGATTTCATAAGTAACTTCATGATTTGTCAAGATCGACTTGAAACAAATTATTGCAGCTATTCGCGCACACAAAATTGAGAATGATTTCCTATAATTTCTGTTATTAGTTTTGAAGTCAGCATTGTTGCTGAACATATAAATTCGAAAAGAATGACCATTATAGGAGCGCTTTTACACTGAACGCAAGCAAACAGTTTTGAAATCGTGGTACGTCAAAACCATGGGCGTCCACACGGCGGGGGGCAAAACGAGCATTTGCTTCTTTCAGCTGGAAAGTGGGTCTAAGAACCATTTTTTAGAAAATTTGACGTCAGCAACTCAATTCCGATTGATTGATTTATTTATTACAATGACAGTTTATTAGCCGGCACGAGACTCACACTGCACAAGAGCCAGGTTAATTGTTCTGGTGTCGTGCAGTGGTGAGCTTGCAGTTCACTATTTCCACTGCTTTGCCTGCAGAAACAGGTTGCCAAACTTGCGATCGGATTGTTTTACTGTTGGTCTCTGTTGTGTAACAATAACATGGCAACAAATCTTCTAATGTTCACTTCAAGTTACGATATTGGGCGTTTTGCCGCGCCCGCTTGTGACTGTTGAGCGTAGACATCTTGACAGGCAATGCTTCGAGACAGTGACTGCTGATAGCGGTAAGCAGGGACGCCGGAAAGCGGTGGCATTGACCCCTGACCTTTAAAAGAGGGACAACGGGGGCAAAGGCGTCTTTTTCATAGCAGTATCATCGGAATTCTATGGTTGATCACGATCGAATTGAAACAAATTTTCTATAGTTTCCTTTATTATTTTTGAGGTCAACATTGTTGT
>JGI24158J21664_10005606_pt1 | contig 16430 bp, 6 predicted proteins | sample Ectturendosymbi3_FD_21664 | JGI IMG/M metagenome (IMG submission 21664)
TTTACATTTAGCTTACCATGGGAAGATTAACCCTTCCCTGCCTCCTGCCAGTTACGCCACTACCTGGTGCTGACACAAAATAGTTGTAAAACGTCTTCGGAAGAGGCTCGGATCTTTCGTAATTTGTTCTGCAAGGAGACCGGCCAAGTGCTGTACAGTTTGTTGAGCACACGCTACCAAAGCTGGTAAGTTGGGTTCGATTCCCGGTCGGGTCACACCGAAGACTTGACAAACGTAGCTTGTGACTTGATCAGCCTCGTGCTCGGCGTTAATGGCTGGGTGCAAGGAAACAGTTCACGTACGGTGCTGGTCATCCAACGGTGCTGGTCATCCAACGTACGGTGCTGCCATTGACTCCTAACTAGTGCAGCAGGCAGTCACTGCGAAAGCAGCCGCGTGGTCCACGGTCCAAGAATGCTGGTTTGATGACGACTCAACTTCAAGCAACTTTTCAATTTGGAATTTGGCGGTATAGCGATTCAACTGGAGATATCGACTCCATTTTCTTTCACTAACCAGCCCCCTTGTTTTTAACCTTGGTTTCATTTCGTCAACCTCTTTTCTGAAACCCGCTTTAACAACAGATCTAGATTCGCCACAAATATCCAAAATGTTCACGATGTTGCTTCAAGGTCAACATTGCTTACTTTAAAGCGGCAATGAGGATTTTTGTGATTCATATATTTCTTCCAGGTTGGCTTAGCGTAATTGAAGTCCGGTGCACAATCCAAACTTTGCATTGCCGCAACAGAAACAACTGTTTTCGTTTTGTCACTGTTTGTTCAACTGGTACTTGTTGTAAGGAGTGCAACGACCCGACGTTACGGTTTGCGAAAGAATTAACATTCTGCGAATTGAAACCAAAAAGGGCGATGCCGTCACAGACTCTGCCAAGACTAAAATCACCCAAGTGTTGGTTTGTTGCATCACAATGGCGCTTTGTTTTTATAGGGCCGGGTGTTTAGGCTTACAAGCTACAAAACATACCTGAAGCCAAGGTACCTGACTATCCCACAAAACGTATGGCTAAAGTTTAGCAAAATCAATACTAACTGAAATCCCAAAGAATTACGTTGCAGCAGGAGTGCATGCCAAGCCAAACTGACTTTCGATTCGGAAAGCAAGATGTCAAAAACCACACCGTTTTACACGAAGGTTGGACGATAGTAGCACTGTGGATTTGATATAAAATGCCTTTGCTGGCTTGCTGCAATGACACACATCAACTTCTGCCTTTTATGAAAAGGCAAACGGAAAAATAAAAGCTATTAACAGCAAAACGTTTGAACGGAAATTCAAATATTGTCGAGGAAATTGTGGGCAGGACCACGAAAGTAAAAACAGCTTTTAGGAAAGCAGAAGCAACTTTGCAGTTTTTGTTAGTTTCGTACTAATTCTTGTAGGCTCGGCTTATTCGAGTAACAAGTTGGTGTTCAAGATTGAGTCTGTTAGACCAGGGCGCTGCAATAAGTTGCTGCTCAAACCTGGGGTCAAAAAGCTGGGACGCTACAACACTGTCGAGCTGTCATTCAAAAGAAACAACATAATATCGATGGCAATAGCTGTTTCACTGTAACATCAGGTGCGGGTTTGTGATAGGCGCTGCGGGGACAGAAAAACCTTTCCAGTTTTTCGGGGCTCTTGAAAAGAGCATTGCAGGAAAATCGTGCTCGTTCTTATCTTTGCTCACTAATTTGTATGACGATTATGCAAAAATCACGGGTTTTTTCCTAATGCTACTTTTATCAATACCTTCGTGTCTGTCGTTATTCTGAAGTACTGAAATTGACGAGGTATTTTTAAGCAGATATTCAAGTTTACCTCAGATTTCTTACTCAGACGAAGTTCGTATCGTCGAAGAATACGTTGAAAACTTTAGACGTTTTTTCCGGTGAACGGAAACTGTTTCGAAAATAAATCTCTGCAATTCTCCATCTCTGACCTACGTCTTTTGTAACAGCCACTTATTATATCTGATAAACCTCGATTATTATCTGCTTGCAATATCATGAGGTAACTTCCATTTTATTTTCGCAAGGTCTCGATGCCCAGATTTTTCGACATTATATGACTTGCCCTGTATGGCTCTTGACGGAAATAAACACCTGTTGCTACGCAACATCCGCTTCGACTTTTTGAACCAAGTCATTTACCGCGCAATTAGCTGTGAAGGGTGAGCAAGCATCAGATATCGTGTTGGAGTAGCAAGCGACAGAAATGACTAAGCGCCTGGGATTGTTTGCTATTCGTCTGCTCTTCCGAATAAAAGCGACACGACGAGTGAGCGATTCGGGGCTTGTGCAGATTGGAAAGGGTCTTTCTCGTACCGTGGAACAACAAAAAAGTTTGCTCACTCACAACAATAGCATTGTTGTTAGATTTGTTTGCATCTTACGAAATGAAGAAAACTTTTTGTGCAAGTTACGTTATTTGGCATTAAGCGTGTGAATTTGGCATATAGCACAGGACAAAGCTGTTTGGGATACTGAAAGAAGTCGATAGTTACATAAAAATATTAGTAATGGGACCTTTAAGACTACAAGAAATAAGGACCTTGACGTCAGATAACGCTTATGGATAAAAATAATTTCGCAGTCTGTACAAATGACATTGAGGCTTCTTTTGCGGTTCTTTGTTGGTTTCTACATTCTTCATCCAATTAAATTATATGAAGTTGCAAAATTATCGCATCTATGCTTTTACAAGACTAACTGCAAAATCGAATACGACTTTCTTGTTCAGAGCTTAGGATTGTCATCCTCTAAACTACCGTAGAATGTGTATAGATAAATTTTCTAATCCTAATAGCTTTTTGCATTTATTAAATTGCCTACAGAAGAAGAATTTCGACTGATTTAAGAAACGTCGCTTCGTCGTCTTACCCTGTTGAGATAACCTAGAGCAGGATTGGGCAATTAGCGGCCCGCTGGCTACATGTGGCCCGCCACAACGTTTTCAGTGGCCCGCGGAGGCAATTAGGAAAAACCTTTAAATCTGAAAATTCCTCCCACTTGAAGCAAATATCAGTGCTGAGGCTTACTTGAACCGAGACTTGCTCCTACATATTTCCATTAGAAGTTACGCCCTTCCGCTGAACGCGGCCATCTCAAAGTGGCCCCCGAGCTAAATGAATTGCCCACCCTGACCTAGAGACAGGCAAAGGAATCATAGTCAACATTTTTTCCCTTAAAAATGTCGTTCATCGCGAAAAGAAACAGTCCAAGAAAAGCAAAATCCACCCTAATGATGGAAGTTTTAAAAATCTGCTACTTTTACCCATGACAACTGCGAGTCAAAGAATCCCAGTCTTTTGCTGCGAATAAACCATTGTTTTGCCTCTTCAAGTGAATAGTGAATATCCCGAAAGTGGAGTTGGTTACGATACTGCGGATAACGATAAGTGGTCTTGAACAGATTTACCACATTAATTCAACCTAAAGTAGCTGCATTGTGCTTTGGTAAAACGGAACTTAAGCCGCATGGAACGTTGTGAAACGCTTGGAATAGCTACTGAATATTGCAGGTAAAGACTTCGAAATTCAATGCAGGCGTTTAAAAGAAATAGATGTTTTCTGTATCCTGAAAATAAGATGCATGATGAGTCAGACCCGTTCATGTTGTTCGGACTTTACCACTCGTTAACCGTAAATTATTACCGAATATTTGTTTAGGAGAATTAAAATCACTTTGTAACTTGATCAATTGCGTACAAAGTTTGATGCGTAGCGGTTGACGGTTTTTATGCAAACAAGTTAAAACGAATAACTTTTCAAAGGAAATGACCTTTGGTTATGCCCGGATGGTCCCACTTCGATTATCGTGAGTGCCCCGGTTCACCACATGGGGTCATGGGATATTCCAGCGAGAGTTTTCTATGTCTACTAGTCTTGAAATAATGTGTCCACAAAAAAAATAATTTTATGTTGGCCGATGAGGAGCGAGTTACAGTGCATGGAAAGTGTGGTATGGTTGCAAGCAGTGATATCAGTTGTGATAAGTACACCTTTTGTAACACCTGAATTTGCCCACTAGTCCCCATTGGCCTCAATTTCCGTCATTCTACTTGTGTTCATTCCAAAAATTGATGTTAAACTGATTAATCCAAGGTAACAATGTTTCAGATTTGACGGTAACTTTGCTGAAGAATGATCACTTTTAACCTTTGTCTTGTCAGAAAATTTTCCTTACTAAGCTCGTTTACTGGACATTCTCTAACCTCGGCTGACACTGAGTGGCTCACTGATTATCTTTCGCTGCCCTCAATGCTTCTGAGTAACAAATAAACCTGCCGATCTCTAACAACGGTTGAATTATCGCTGCCGATACTCTGCTTGGCAAACAAATATCAGCTTCACAGGCAAAACGCAGCTGCTGCAGATAAACTGGGCATGACACTGCCGGGGAGCAAGCTGTGGGCTCGAAATAAAAGCGTACCTTGTGAGAAAAAATACAAAAGAAAAAATGCAGCTCTTTACCTAGCTGTAGCTGAATCATTAACAAACATCCAATAAAACTACGTTTAGAACTTCCGATCACCAAAGTTATGCTCTCAGCCACAGAAATTCATTTTCAAAGCAAACGTTTGCGCAACAGACAGGGGCGTAGTGAGGGGGGCAAGGGGTCACAATGTCCCGCTTGCCCGCGCCATGTAACCTCGATACATCCTTGGCAACAGCAGAACACAAGTATTGTTCTCTATGTATCTCTACTTTTTTGTTTGTTATTCTTTCCTGCGCACATACCCATTTCACGCACACAATTATACTCCATATTTTTTGTTTTTTTGCAGTTTGTTTGCAGTTAATCAATATTTTTTGATATTTTTGATATTGTATTTACCATTTTTATGACTACAGCAAACTTCCTCACTTAAACTAGATCAGCTATGTCCAAACCAAATGGCTTACTGAGCCAAAAATTATGTCACTATCTTAACCAGGGTCGCACATTGAATGACATATTAATGAGGGCCGCACACTGCATGACTTACTTTGATCTTAGCAAACTAAATTTACCTTAAGCTAATGTACTGAAAGCATTCGAATCATAACTGCAATGGTAACAGACGTGATAAAGTGGCACTGAAGACAACCTGCATCAAAAATGTCAAATTCAATATTATCAAAATAAGGATAGGTTGTCAGTATGTAGGATACTTCTACTACAGCGAAAATCTAAACTGGATCGCACAAAACCTTCGGCTGAGTCGCGGGTAAGACATAGCTGAACTAGATCCATTCCTTTTGTAAATAGGCATGTTCTCTTCATTTGTAATTTTTCCTCACCATGTTCTGTATCCGTTAGTTTATTTTGTGGCTGTGCTTATTTTATTCCCAATTGTTTTTCCTAACACATCAATAATTAATAAATAGGGTTGGTTGACTGCAGGGTTGCGTAGTCGGAGGTAAAATTTCCGACTCCGACTCCTTAACATAAAGTAAATGAAATTTGACTGTCAAGAATTGTGATGCAACTGGCACTCCATAGAAATCGTGATACACAAAAAGAATTATCTGTTTCAACCAAAGTTTCATACGAAATTGTACCATTTCAAAAAAAATTCCCAACTTAGGAGTGTGATGTAAAAAACGATCGAGTCGGACTTCCTGAGTCGGAGTCGGACAAAAAAATCCGACTCTGACTCCACCCAAAGTCCTCCGACTGCTTGAGACTCCGACTACTCAACCCTGGTTGACTGGATGAACGCCATGGTCTTACACCAATCCTGTGTGACAGAGTGACAATNTTTGTTAACATTGATAANTTCTCTTGTCATTGTGTTTTCATTTATTATAATTTCCACCGAGAATGGGCTACCTTTTCATGATGCCTTTTTGTATTGTACTGGTATCTGCTTATTAACTGAGTCATGTGAAATAATAAATCAGCCAATCAACAATCAATCAATCACAACCTGCCAATCAACTACCTACTCCTACTGTATAAAAATGGATGGGACCCCAAAAATGGCGGGGGAGGAGTCCAAATGAGTTCCATTTGCTTTTCAAGGTGAAAAATGGCTGCAGTTTCAGTAGCAGATGTTGTTGGCATTGTGAGCCAGAGACATACAAATTTTCGGCATGTGAGTTTTAAGTCTGGGATAGTACAATTAGAGAGGCTCAGTTTGCTATAAAAATGCACTGCGTTTTCATGGCCGTAGTCAGGGTCAATTTTTTACTGAGGCGAGTATGTTAGTTACGTTTGTTAAGTGTAGTTTATGAAAACTTACCAGCCTAGATAACATCCTGCCATTATTTATTCTAGGCTGGTAGTATCTCTGGTGGTTGCAACACAGTGTACCTGGAGTGCTGCTCTTTTTAAAGAGCCACACAATAAAATATGATTTGATTTAGTGTTGCAAAAATGTTTTGTGGCAGCATCACATGAAGTTCACCTAGGCAAGTGCCTCATTTGCCTCAATGTAGCTACGGCCCAGTTTTTCCTCTAACATCTGTACGTTTCATTTCACGTTTTCGTTCCGCAATACGGTGAGTGCAAACAATTCAAGCTCTTTTGATGTCATCTGACGCAAAGCTGCCTCGATCAGGAAGACAAGTACGACCTACTGATTTGATGCCTTCTCTGCACGTTATATATTACAACCTCTTAGGTTTATGGGAGGCTGGAATAATTCAAAGTTATCTTTAGTTTGCAACAAGTATTTAGCGTAGTTCCTTCAAAACCGCAGTATATAGTGTTGTTCTGCCAACATCAGTTAGGAAAAATTTCAAGGTTATCTGCAAATTAAAAAAATTCCTGGAAGCACCTTCCTGAATCAAAACGTAATGTTTCATCACAAGACGTTTGTTTTAGACTTACCTCAATTCTGCTTTGTTTCGCTGAGACATTTCGTTCATTTTTTTGCTGAGATATTTTGGTCACTGAAACATTTCGGTCATTTGTCTCACAGTTGTATTAAAACTCTCCGTAACAGTGTTCATTATTAGCCTATATTTTCAGACGTTCTGACCGAAATGACTTAATTTTTTCGGTCATTTCAAAATCATTTATGTCTATGACCGAAAAAAAGCAGTACCACATGCAAGCTTCGCAACTGTGTTTGTTTTTCTGTTTTATCAACAATATTTCACTTTTTTGTCTTTTGCAAGAACACTCAAACGTGAACGGCGACTATCGGAAATGAATACAGTCAATTGAGAAACTGCACGAATGCCACTAAACACCAAAGTTCGACTAAAAATTTAAAAAAATGAAAACTGCTAAAAATTGCCGTTCTACATAAATGTGAATTTTACTTTTGCAAGGCTTATTGAACAACTTACCTATTACGTAAAAGTAACACTTTTTGATACAAAGGTTGTACTTTATCTCTTTTATCAACATCCAAACAAAACAAATCTGCTGCATTATTACATTTCAAAGCTTCAAGAATTTTTCCACTGATCAAAATTGATTTTTCGATATTTATTGGGCGAATTCCTGCACAATTGGGAAAAAGTAGAAGCACACCTAAAGAGAGCGTAATTGCAGAAATTAATAATTAAAAAAAATACCAAAATGCTATTTCCATTGCTTATTTGCTGTCACTTAACAAAAACAGCTTTCCTTTTGTAGATAACACCAGCTGTTTACTTTGCGCTAATGTAAAGAAAAAACTACACTTGCCTTTTTAGCGATGCTTACAGTTGTCGACTAAAACCCACAAAAAATTCCTTTTTGCCTGCCATTTTCGCTATTTTGCAGCTTTCACATTCTGCTATGCGTGCGTGAAGCTTGTCAGTCGATTAAAAAAGACGTCTTTCCAGTTCCTTGCAGCTCTCTGTTCCACAAAGCAACGACGCACGGTATGCGTTCTCAGACAACCAAACACTTTTCGCACACGCGAACCTTCCACGCAAATAGGTTGGTTAGCTGGAAGATGACCACGATGAAGGCCTTGGTTTGCTTCGCCTCTTTTGAGAGAACCAACGTCTCTGTACGCGAGCGACCGGACCCGCGGCTGCCTGTCTTTTCCGTCGTATGTTGAACCATCACTTCCTCGGCAAGTTTGCGTATTTCAAGCGTGACGTGACGTCTTGTTTAGGTTGGCTGTTTTCGTATCCGTCACCAAAAATCAGCTGCGCTCAGTCGCGTCATTGTAAGAGTTTATTTTGTCCCCCTGCGGGCTATTTCCGTCACACTCGCTAGGCGGTAAAGGGTAAACATGAGCTCTGTCTCTAATTCGATTTTTTTACTGTTTCTTGGCCGAAGAAAGACTCGGTTCAAGTGAATTTTAACCTGGTTTGCTTCATCCAAATAAAATCGCATGTGTTTAAAATAGAAATGTGCGATTACGGCGCACAGTTTACAAACCACGCAACAAGTCAACGACAATATCCCCGTAATTCTGATGTTAGTCAAATTCTTTCTAAGATGTTTATCAGTAGCAAGAAGTTGTAATATGGACTGCCGGCTGACGTGATGTCTCTCGCTTGTAATCTCTGTAAATACTCTCGCCCCATTTTATTGCGATCGGAAAGCCCGAGCGTCAAGTGCGCAAAGCTTCACACTGTGGCAGAAAGCAGCACAGCCTTTGATGTGTATGCCACATTTTTCATACATTGCCGCATTGGAAGACCTCATTTCCTTTTTGCGTTCGTGATGCAGAAATAAAAAACTACCAACTCTCACATTTCAATGGTGCTTTTTGTGGTGTCTGTCCTTTAGCTGTAAAATACTTTGTGTTTTGCCAACAAACAAAAAATGAGGTGTTAAAGCTTCGCCAGGTTTTCCTCGTTGAAAAATCCAGAGAGCAAGACAGGGGCCACATTTATTCGTGCAACTTGAACGGATGTGCAGGGAAGAAAAACTTGTTGGAGAAACGAAGAGAAAGAAAGAAACAAAGAAAGCTTTCCTCGCCGTTAGTGCTTAAACTCACTTTGAAATCTCAGCAAAAGAAAAAAAATCATCGCTTTTCCAATTACCAAATTAAGCTCAAATGCAAGATATTTCCGAGCGATTCCAACCTGGTGTTGAGTTTCTCAGGCGTTATGTACAAAAGCATTACTCAGTTGCTCGGCCAAGGCAATATTTTTTCATGTGGAACAAATGTTTCTGCAAGATGCTCACTTATAGTACAGGCGACTGTCNAGGCAGTTAGGANTTGATAATTCCGCAATAAAGAAATGAACCAAGGTTACAAAGTATTCTGTTTACTTCAGTCTTAAATTTGACAAAAGGATTTAAATTAAACCTCAAGTTTGGATATTTGCTGAATTTTCCTTTCGGGCAAATGTAATTGCCTTCTGTGTTAGAGGAATTTTTAAAAATTGGCTCTCAATCAAATTCTTGACCCCGGGCTGAGCGTTTCCAGCCCGGTTCCAAATCTGCCAAGTTCAAATTCATTCTGCTAAGTGGAAGCAGCTCGTTCTTTTTGAGTAGCCATGCTGCTTGAAACCGGCATCACGTGATAATAACACGCTTACACTCCTTTTTTAGAAGTTGATGAAGTCGCTGCAACAATAGATGGAAACGAAAATGATCTCGTTAGATGATCCGCTGACTGTAAAAAAAGAAATTAGACTATTAATGTCATAACCCAAGGTCTCTCGGAAGCAAATGTACTGCATTGAAGAAAGTACTTGTGACATTGTTGGGATTTTCGGCACCCCATGCAGTCATTCGGCGCCCCCATAGTGATTCGGCACCCGGGCAATTGTGCACCCCTTACCACACCCTCGTTACGCCCCTGCAAGTGCCACCACTTAAATGGTTCTTGCACTCCTTAACGATGCCCCTGTATGAATTCTTTTGGCGCTGAGTTCAAAAATCGGGATAGTTGTTTCGTATAATCTTTTTCTGAGATGTACATCTTCAAAAATGCGCTGTTTTTCTTTTGTGACCAGTCTTACTTTTCCAAAGATTGAATGTAGTTTCCCATCACTGCACTGTCCCAGTGGCATTTTGATATCGTTTTTCCATTATCGCAGTATTCTGGTAAAACTTCTCACCATATTCTTCACTGAAGTCGCTAAGATTTTTTTTATGGAATTCCAGATAGAGCATGGAAATTTTAGTTTTGAAGACATGCAATAACCCATATTTTTATACCTTTTTATAGTTTTTTTTCACTATTAATCCTTTTTGTTCGCTAAAAATCCATCAACCATTCCTCGAAACGCCTGCAATGCTTCTTCATCTGTTTCATTTATTTTGGCTCAAATTTTATACTTCAAAATTAAGTTTATTTGGGAACCAGCAAATGCTCCCTCTTTCAATTTGGCATCTGATCTTGTGGAAACATTGAACAAATTTCTTGGAAAGCCTCTTCAAAATCCAGAGCTTCAGCAAACTGTTTACGTGAACCTAGTTTCATATGGAGTGGTGGCATTAAAACCTCTTCCCGATTTACAAGAATTGATGGTGGGTATGAAAGCGGTAAGGCTTCCTACTGTGAGGGACAGGAGCAACACATGAGTCTATATTTAGGTATGTCATACCTCTTCTTCCCATGATATGGTATGGTTTATTCATGCATTTTCGTGATTTAAATCAAGAAATAGCACAAATGCAATAGTAAGAAAAAGAATAAAATCAGATAGCAGAAACGAATTGCATGCTGATGAAAATCTAAAAACACGAACACTTCAGGTTTAGCAAATTGATGTGAAGTGATTGAATGGCTGGCGAAAGATCTTATTGGTCAGCTGCTTAGCCAGCTCTGTTGCTAACACAAATCAATTTCATTGCAGGTGTTTCACATGTAATAATAGAAAAGTAACAAAATAAGTAAACAAAACAACAAGAACATGAGGAGGAAAAGCATGCCTATGTGCACGGGGAGGGTGGGTAAGCAACTGGAGAGGTAAAAGATAGAAGTAGGGCAACCACTTTTTGACCTGAAAACTTAAAATTTTGACTTTATAATTTACAAATTATGACTTTGTTTTGGCCTATAAATTTTCTGCGTTTGCAACTGCAAAATAATTCAGCCTTAGGTGTTGAGGTTAACCCAGAAGCATATTCATGCACTCTAATCTTCCAAATTTTAAAATATTTGATTATCAATATATCATCCCCAAAGTTAAATAAGTACATAACTACAGTACAGTCAAACCTGAGAACAAAGTTGAAACTTTATATGCATAAAGGATTGAGCATTTACCAAACCAAGTACTGTAAGACCACGTTTCTTGTCTCACCATGTCTATGCTACATACTATTCAATCGTCCAGTAGTGGGTAAAACAGCATTATTACGCCAGAAGTCACAACAAACTCACTATTACTACAGAACTGCAACTAAAATTGCAAAAGCATATAAATATCTGTTGTTGTAGTTTCAACAAAGTATCGATGAAGAGAAAAAACTCTGCTGCAAGAAAATTTTAACCTAACGATAAATTTTGACTTAATGATAAATTTTGACTTTTTTTGACCTAACAACTTGGGATTCCCTCATGGTATGTGCGCGAAATTTGGTTTGTGGACGTTTGATGAACTTTCAAAACGTCAGAAAAAATTTGACTTTATTGACTTTTGGTTGCCCTAAATTATAAGGGAATTTTATTGTACTATTCTTACTATCTCCTTGTCCGACTTCCGACAACGCCACAAAAAAAACGGATCGTATTCTCCCTCTTCAATACTCCATCCACAAGTTCCTGGCGAACCAACACAGCGTTTCGACTGACATAGAAAAGGCTTACGATATTGTCAACAAAGACATACTTCTTAGCTTTGGCATTTCAGGTCGCATGTTTAACTTCATCAGTTTTTCTTTCCAATCGCACTTTTCAAGTGAGGACTGGGTCTACCGCATCTATGACTAATCGCCTGGAAAACGGTACGTCGCAAGGAAGCGTCGTTAGTTCCATGCTCTTCTCCCTAATGATCAATGATCTGTCAAAAAAAATCACCGCTCCTGCTGCGTTGTACGCTGATGATTTGTGCTTCTAGGAATGTGGGTCGGATGTAACCCTGTTGAACCAGCTATGTCAACTCTCCTTTTCTGAAGTATGCAACTGGTGTGATGTCTGTGGTTTTAAAATCTTCGGTACCAACTCTGCTGTACTGTTTAAATGGAAAAATAATCCGACACCTATTTCCTTGCTCCTACAAAACAGCATCCAACTTCACATGAGAAATGAGGACAAGTACCTAAGAATCACTTTTCAGCGAAAGGCTATTTTGTACCTTCTCGTCGCATATACAGAAAGTTGCAGAGAAATGCCGGGGTCACCTCAGTGTTATTCGGTTGTTGAAAGACACGTCCTGGGGCGTAGGTAAACGTTCACTCCTTGTGGTTTACAGGTCGCTTGTTAGGTCTGCAAAAGAGTGTGGTGCGGAAGCACATTTTTTCTCGTCTCTCAATTTATTAAGACCTTTACTTAATATCGAAAATGATGCACTGTGTGTGTGCACTGCAGCCATGCCCAGAACTCAAGTGGTTTGTCTACATCACGCTTCCGATGAAATGCAGCGAATCATTGGACACAAGTTCTTGTGCCTTGAAGATAAAGCCCACCTCCTGTTATTCAGTGAACGTCCAGGTATGTCACTAACTGAAGATTGCTGGCAAGAGTGTTTTCCCAATTTTTCTGGTTTCTGCGCCATGTTCACAAAGATTGAGGTTGATCACTCGGTTTTCGTCTCCGCTCCTTTTGCACATCCCAAATATTCCTCTGCTGTTGATGCGGAATCCTGTTGTCGACTTCACTCTTACATTTCGCACACCGGACTGTGTCTCTTTTCATTGCACTTGTGTGCTCTTCACATTTGCACATGTATAACACGTTTGTCAAAACCTACAGCAGCTGGATAAAAACATCCGCAAGAGCCGGTTGCGGTGCCTACCTAGCGGCTACGAACATTCATAAATTTTCAACTTACGCCATCTCCGAACTGTTTGCCATTCTTCACGCCCTGTGCCTCATTTACTCGTTGAAGCTAGCCAAGGCTGGCATCAGGACGGACAGTCTCAACTCACTACAATCGATCACAAATTGAAACTACAATCGATCACAAATTACAATCGATCACAAATTGCTCTGTTCAACCCTTTCAGTTACAGGTTACGAGGTCAAGTTGGTTTGGATTCCCACCCACCTGATTATCCCAGGGAATGAAATAGCCGACCAAGCGGAACCTTCCCCCGACCCACTTCAGTGTCTTCTCTAGAAACATGTCAATATCCGGCTGAATTTTTCCGATATATTTTCTTTAATCTACCAGCACTCTGCCCAAGCGTGGGAAACCCATTCATTACCAAACCGGCCCAAAGGGTAGTGGTTACAAAACCACTTTTCCAACACTGTTACAGTCTTCCCTTCTGATCAAGAAGCAACACTCCATTATTATTTTTCGCTTATGTACTGGACACTACCAAATAAAAAATGATCTTTACAGTAAAAAAATTCATAAAAAGTGAAGAACAATGTGACATTGAAAGCATCGATCAAAGAAAAAAATTGATAACATTTTCGGAACCACCGCCTGCAAATAGTACACTGAAAATTTCAGCCAAAAAACTGTTTTTAATTTTGTAGCGTCGTGTAATCTGACAAAAAAATTGCTCAGATACACTCACTGCTAAACGCGCGTGTAAAATGTATGCTTCAACATAAAACAAGAACTACGCACTACGCTTACAAAACAGATCTTTGTACAACGGTTCGAAAAACACTAAAATGCAAAGTTACTAGCTGCAATGTCAGCCTACGAGCTGCATAGTGACAGGTAATTTTTATGACAAACTGCGATTTAATTTGTACGTTGCAGCACGGTATAGGAAGTCGGTCGCAAGAGACGCANAACTCGAAAGGCGNTCGGGGTGAAAAACAGGTTTNCACGTACCGTGTAGCTCTGCGAATGTTACGATTGAACCGCGTTCATGTCATGATGAGCGCAAATGTGACATGATGAATGCACATATGNCATGATGAGTGCACGCATGTCATGATGGGTGCACATATGTCATGATGAGTGCACGTATGTCATGACGGGTGCACGTACGTCAGGATGAGTGCACGTACGTCAGGATGAGTGCACGCGCGTCAGGATAAGTGTACGTACGTCAGGATGAGTTCACGTACGTCAGGATGAGTGTACGTGCGTCAGGATGAGTGCACGTACGTCAGGATGAGTGCACGCGCGTCAGGATACGTGTACGTACGTCAGGATGAGTTCACGTACGTCAGGATGAGTGTACGTACGTCAGGATGAGTGCACGCACGTCAGGATGAGTGNACGTACGTCAGGATGAGTGTACGTACGTCAGGATGAGTGCACGTACGTCAGGATGAGTGTACGTACGTCAGGATGAGTGCACGTACGTNANGANNANGGCCTACTGTACATAAGATATGATGAGTGCGCCTATTGTTTGTCGGTGGTTCCCAACCGGTGGGCCGTGGAGGGGTGGCTGTGGGGTCGTGAACAACAGACGCAATAGTTTGCTGTAAGCTCGAAGTTTTAGAACGATGCAAATCAACATTGTTTTACATCAGCAAAACCGAAACCTGGATAAATTTTTGTGAAGTTCACATTACCTGCGTTATAATTTCTGTCCGGTTTCTACTATACAGTTTCAATTGACCTTCTCGTAGATATACGTTATGAGTAGAAAAATTAAGCGCTGCCCATTGATGCTGAGATTACATCAGCCTCGTGAATATCTACCCTGCTGTGAATACTTATCAGCTGAAATTCCAATTAAGCACAACCAATATTCTTATCATTACAGTTCCGTTTTACATTTATTACATTGCATTCGTTATAGTTCAAGCTCATGATACCAGGACGACATAGCGTGTAGTTGACAAATGGCAGGATCTTTCCAGCAGGAGTAATAAGTGATAATGATGTGCATAAGCGAAGTAACTTTCTAACATGGTGAATTTTGCAGTTAATACACTTCAAACAAATTGTTTACAATCATGTATTCACTTTACGAATGAAGGTTATGTTAGACCGGGACCAGTGGGGCCGAGCGCTTATGTTATAGTTTCGAATTGGGCCGCGAGATCAAAAATGTTGGAAACCACTGGTGCATGTCATGATGAATGCGCATAGTCCACGATGAATACGTCGTGATGATTGCAGGTATATCACGACGAACTATCGGACACGTCTGAAAGATTGCAAAAAAGCTCACGATGTACCTTCAGATATGTCTTGATGGTTGCAAATATGTCACGACGAACCTTCAGATATGTCTTGAAGATTGCAAAATATGTCACGACGAACTTTCAGACATATCTTTACGATTGCAAATACATCACGACGAACTTTTAAATATGTCGTGATGTTTGTAAATATATCACGATGGACTTTTATGATTTGCTAAATGCTGACATTTGCTGCGCTTCTGCTCTGAATCACGTTCCCTGTCGAAAATGCTGAATCACGTTCCCTGTCGAAAATGCTGAATCACGTTCCCTATCAAAAATGCTGAATCATGTTCCTATCAAAAATGCTGAATCATGTTCCCTATCGAAAATGCTCGTGGAAGAACTGCCGGGTCGTTCCGATCCATCATCTGCAAGACACCCCACAGTTGTGGGGGGTTTGTTTATCCTGAACGTTCACTCGCTTTGGTGTGACTGAAGAGAATCTTGTTTCTTCCAATCGAGCCTCATTTACCACTGGCAGTGGTCCCTGTAATGGAGAAAGGATTACCGTGATGGCTCTTTCTGTTCATTATCTATTTACAATAATGATTGAGTGTTGCTGTGGCTAATTTTGGATCAAAATATCGCGCGTGTGTTGCTGTGGCTAGTTTTGGATCAAAAAATATATAGTGATGTGGCTAGTTTTGGATCGAAATATCGTGCGTGTAGCATGTGAACTTTGAAATGTTTCGTACTTTCGTATAAAAGCAACGTCACGAAACTTTAATGGTTCGTTTATTTTGAACAAATGAAAACTTTCCACGGGTCAGTTGTTGTAACTGAAAACTAGCAAAAGGCAAGTGAATGCTTGCTGCAACAGTTATGACTGGTTTGTGTTTTCGCAAAAAGGTGCATAGTGCGTTGGCGGTATTTTTCATAAGTTTTTTTATCGATCCTAGACCAATGACCTTGCATACAGTTTTTGAAAAGCTGGTTCAACACAGCGAGCTGGTGTCGGAGAGGTGCAGTTAGTTGTCGACGTGCGCAGTTGTCAGTGCCGTCTGACGCTGAAACAGTCCCAGTTTTTGAATAAAAAATAGTTTAAGATACGACAGTCCAAGATGTTCAAACGAGAAATAGTGACCTCGGTCGGTAACGGTCGGTAACGCGACCTCGGACGGTAACGCGAACGAGAAATAGTGACTGACGAAAGTAAGCTGCTGATAAGATGATGCGATTCTAGCATTTGGTTTTGAAACAGGGTTGACGGTCTTGGTTTTGCTTTTGACGTCTTTTTCGTCACACTGTTATTTCTTGCGTCACAGAGTCTTTTGCTTTTGAATTGCTGGCACTGCCAAGAGTTGCTTTATTATTTTTTTGA
>JGI24158J21664_10005607_pt1 | contig 16429 bp, 10 predicted proteins | sample Ectturendosymbi3_FD_21664 | JGI IMG/M metagenome (IMG submission 21664)
CTGACTCATGAAATAAGTGTTTACTCAAAAAATACGTTTGCTCAAATAAAATTACCTATGTAATTACCTATTACTCAAATAAAATTACCTATGTAATTACCTATTACTCAAATAAAATTACCTATGATACTATTACAAAAAGGCACTGTACTGCAGCAGCCTTATCTAATGGTTCATGCTGGTAACTTCATTTCGACTGTTGAAAAAGATCAACCATCATAGAGTACTCCCGGGCCGCGGTAAAATTGTCATGCATTGACCTGTCCGCGGTTACAAAAAGGTTGGGGACCACTGCCCTAGGGCATATTTTTCACACATTTATTTTTAGATAAAACATTTTTAGGACACCGACAATGTTCTCAGTTATGTGTAACCTGTGAAAAACAGGGCCCATCTTCTTGGACCCGCTTCAAACTTTTTGTGAATTCTGATTTAAAACGATTTTAAACTATTGTGATTCCATGAAAGATTGCTTAGTTCGACCAACAAAAATTGCCACCTTTTTAGCCTACAAAAGATAACCATGTTTATGTGATACCCAACGAATTTCACAAATAACCAGGGGTATTTAACAAGTGAAGACGTTTTGGCTCCCCCCTGTTTGGCTGTCCCCCCAAATGCCTGGTCTGGCTCCGCCACTGTGCGTGATGGCTTCCCTTTTCCATGACTCGTCACATCCCTCTCTCAACTGTGATCGGACATGTTCGCGATATCTCGAACAATCCTGCTGCAGCTGTCCGTACTATATACCCATCGTTTCGTGGTTTCGGGCTTCGGGTTATGCTTATGATGTCGTTTGGACCATTTCCGTAACGCATGAAGGTTGTCTTTATCCAGATGTCAGACTCCAAGAAAAAACAATCAATGAATATGACAACCGAGATCCACCACCACCAACCTTTCGGCTGTTATACACTTGAGGACGGGATTTTTCAATGTATTTTTATATTGCTGTATACTTTAGTCCAGTAAATTTTTCTCTGAAAATTTTTTGCTGTAGTATAAATGTCTTACTAGCCTACAAGCTATAATAGGAGGCGGATATGAAGGGGACTAAAATTGATTCTTTCCTTGATAAATGTTTATTATGCTCTAAAGATGAAAATTACCCCTATTTTCGCCTAAGAGTTTATTCAATCAGGCTTTTCTGTGTGCAGAAGCTTCTGCGTCTTGCTAACAATTAAATCTAAATCACATTCGATCAACTCATTCTCACTTTCAATGATAAGAATGCTTTCATTTGCTGAGAACAGGTTTATTGCATCAGCATTTTTCAAAATCTCATTTACGGCTTTGAGGATTCCCCTTTGCCAAGTCATTCGAAGAGTCGTTTTTGCCAGGCGGCCGTTGTTAATCCTATAAAAAACGGCGGTCTTTACAGTACTTCGATACATAGGCATAGCCAGGGGTGGCCAAAGAGACCATGTCCCCCAATTTTTTTGAATATATAGTAATTTTGTGCTTTGAGAGGCGTTTTTCCAAACAAAATAGTGTTATTCGTCTAAAATCAAACATTTTGCCCCCCCCAAAATTTTTGGGCTGGCTACGCCACTACATCGATATTTTTGCAAATAATATTGCTGTTATCAATACTTCATTGGTTTAATCTGATTATTTACTCATTAAACACGTATAGACACAACGATTATTATGATACAATGTGTAGTAATTGGGATACGGACGATAACGTGATTTTCAATAATGAATGTCTCAATATGCGCATTCAGCAAAAAATAAAGGCGTAATCTTCTTTACTGAAATGGCCTAGTCTTATTTTTTACCCCTCAAAACATGGGCATAGACACCAAAATTATTTTGATATCATGCATGGTGACTGAGAGTGAGATATTGACGAAAGGATTTTCCGTAATGGCGGCCTTAATTTGCACTTTGGGGGGATTGCCCAAGGATGAGAGTGGCATCATTCAGATTCTTACAGCACACCTCGGAGGTATACAAACAGCAAAAAAACTTTGTACGGACGGTATTGCACGCTTATCGGTCCCTGCCGCCGGACTAGAGTGGTGCACAGACGCCAGTGTCTGTTACGCCTAAATCATGATTATCACGCAATAATAGAAAAATATATAACCACACTTTCACGGCATCTGCCGTGCTAGCCTATGGTCAGTCATCACAAGAGGCACCAAATACGTGACCAACCCATTGGTGGATAGATTTTTATGCACTTTGTCGAATATTGATTGAAATGTCTTCTTGTTATCTATCTTGTAAATTCAATGCAAAATCATGCGCGATCGACTTGTTGGCCACCCCTGTCCCATAACGTCACTTCAAGGAACCGCAGAAAAAGCGTCGTTGAAGACGAACTGTCGTTATAACAGAGCTACAATAAATCGTTCCTAAAATGGCTTTTTAGTTCAGTGCCAAAGCCTGGCAAGGGTTAATTGTTTTTGACTATAGGATTGCCACTTACTGTATCGTGTTTTCGCGCGCACTCTTCCAAGAGAAAGTGGGAAATTATTTTGTCTTCATTCATCGAAACTGTAGTCACCGTCGGAACTGTTGCAAATTTTTCCACTTTCGGTATTGAACAAAACGACGATGTTCTACTTTTTCCAAAGGGGGATACTGCTTTTGGTCGACAATTTCCGCGCTGCTCCACGAAGATTGTCAATCAAATTGCAATGACCACCGTCGCCTAACCCAGAAATCCCTAATACCACTGCGCAGCAAAACTCATGTATGATTTGCCTCCAGTTGCCAGCGGCGCAATCCATGATGTTATTCCCACGTCAAGCCTGTCAGGGATCAATGCTTGACTTTTTAACTGCGTTCCTGTTGGGTCATAAAAGACTTGTGTGGTGGCTCCACATAGCCGAGATTACACTGCAAACTGTAAAGAAAACTTGCAACTGTCGTTGTAAACCAACAAAATACAGTATTCTGCGGGGACCGACAAACAGCGTCGCTATAAGCGAAGTGACCATACTGCCGAAGTCGTAAAAGCCGAACTCGAATGCACGCAAAAGGTATAGGGACTCTGCCGGGACCGATAAAAAGCGACGTTATAGGCGGATTCCACCGCATGTTTTTTAGTTTTGTGTTCTAAGTAAATCTCATTTTCCCGTCAACTTCAGGCACCCCAAGACAATGGAAAATATTAATGTCTAAAATCGAACACAAGCCGAAGCTGGAGCCACTTTAAAAAAAAAGAGCTGCGGAGCCGGAGTTATCCTCATGAAAACCATCAGCTGCGGGGCTTGAGCCGGAGCCATATTGATGAAAAGTAAAAGCTCCGGAGCTGGGGCAGTTTCATTTTTGCGACAGCTTCGCAGCCCTGCTGAAAACACAAACAGACAGCGATGCAACGAAAAATATTCTGTGGAAGAGCTGAACAAGTGAGAACTATCCGTGAAAGAAATAGCACGCCAAACCAAATTCAACCCCATCAAGTGTGTTTCATGATGGCTGTGAGAAATCCGGGTGCAAGCAAGAAAACGCATGCAACGCTTCTGGAGCTTTTGCTAGTGCGCAAAAATCAAGCGTGCAGTGAGACGAATAGATTGCGAAAGATTACACTAACATTCGTGACGCCGTTTACCTTAGCAGAAACATTGACAACGCCAGCTGTCGGCGATCAGTCGTTTGGAACGAATCTAATAAATATCTCGTATCAGTACAATTTTCACGTTAGTCCTCATAAATCATCCGGCTGTAACTTACAGTGGTATCTGATTCATTCAAGAGTTTGCACGAAAATAAAGCCTATATTTTATTTTGACGATATTTGTTTTCATCTCATCTACTTTCGCGGAAGCTATCAGTCGGCATTGCCGGTTGATTGGTTATGCAGGGAAAAACAACATCGTAATCCTAGGCATCCGTAAACACGACCGCCAAACTGTATGGAGGCTTCAATTTCAAAACAAAACGTGAACCTTGTTTTTTTCGGTTATTTGTCGGTCATTGACCGCATTTTATTTTAAGTGACCGAAAAAATTAAGTCAAATCGGTCAGAAAAAATGTCCGAAAACGAAAGATGACATGGCGTTTTGAAGCTATTTCGGACAAATGACCGAAATGTCTCAGCGAGAAAAAAACAGGCATGAAAGTGTTTCCCCACTCAATACATAACAGCGAAGTTTAATGGGGCGAAACTTAACACATTTCTTGCATAAAATTAAAAACGCCCAACAACGCCAAAGGAACATTTAGAACTAACAACAAGTTGATTCGGCGTTGGCAAAAACCCATCTTTCACTGCGACAAGCTTCTGGTGTGCATAAACGGCACCGGCGTGTTCCTGCGAATCTTAACATATTAAAAAGCTTTGCCTATATCCACGAACAGAAAGTAGCATACAAAACAGCAGTACATTTAATCATAAATGCCATGTTAACATAACGCACCACAANAGATAAACAGACATTCACAAAAACCTTGTTCTTGTGCTGCTTTAAAAATCACCAAAACACAAGTTATGAAGACCACTGTTTCTAAGCACGTTCCATTTAATTGTTAAACTACAAAGGAGCATTCATGGTACAGGCCATCCTTGCTACTTTTTGAAGATGCGGGTTGTTTGAAGAACAATGTTCTGAAGAAAAAGCATTTGATTTGACATCAAATGCTGTTGCAGTTAAAATAGATAACGAAAAAACAATATTTAGTCTCAAGCAGTAGCCATGTTTATAATATTTGGTGGAAAGTTGGAAGACCACTCCTAATTTTCCGGTCTTGATAAAAATCACTGAACGATGTGAAAAACGAAGTGAAGTCAACCGAATGTTTGACGGAAACAAGCAACCATTGAGCAGCAAATGGTGATCAAGCAACCAAAGTAGAGTTACAAGCTTCAAACATCAACAGAAGTACTTGCAGCAAGAAAATAACATAGCAGATTGCACTACGCCGTCCGGTGAAAATGGGCATCTTGGTTGGAAACAGTTTTAAATTACAGAAAGTAGGGTCAACAGAAAAAAAATTCGAACAAGAAAATAAGAGGATAGTAAATCACCCAATCATGTTTTATGAAAATTCTGGCGAGGATACTCTTTTGCAATAACAAAAATTTCGTCGCTAACACATGAGTTTGAATGCACCACGCACACACCAGGGCGTTCTCGATGTTCTAAAACTCAATTAATTTTCTCCACATCATTCTAATGTCGATGTAATGTTCTTTTTCAAACCTGTACGTCTATGAACTTTTGGATGTAACGCTTCATTTATCAACTTACTGTTGTCGATGAAATTTCGATGTTTAGTTTTTCAAAGCGCCCAAACATAATTACTGACAATAATAATAACCGCAGGAAGCGAAGTCAAACGGAATTCAAGAAGCAAACTTGGGCTAGTTGTCTGTAATAATACGATTTGTGAAGAACAACTGACACTGCTATTGGTTGTGCAAGCAAATTGCTTGCTCAACCTGAATACGTAGAACGGTTTTAAAGGTCGCTTACAACGAAGTAGTCGCTTGTTTGCTGCAGCCGATCATCTTCAGGTTTTGCCAGGAAATTGCATACATATTTAACGTGAAGTGTATGGAACGAGTGCAAACCGATTTTCACCAGTTTATCAATTTCTGAAACGGAGGTTTGTCGGAATGCGCCTCACTTAGTCTGACGTGACAATTCAGCAAACACGCCAGGCCAACCTTTTGACATTTCAGTTTTCACAACTGCCAAGAAAGGTTGTTTCGGGCATTCAGTGCAAACAAGGTAGTGCTTAGGCTTCAAATCGAATGCTGGCGTAGACACGAACCGTTAAGATTTGGAAATAATCGTGAAGGTTTATTTTGCAAATTTTGTGTTAGGTTGTACAATGAAAGAGTCACCACGATCTCTTCCTTGATACAACCATTCAGAACGACATTGTTTGCCACAACGTTTTTCCAGAGTATTCGTGGAGTCTAACGTCGCATTTGCAACAGGATTGTGACGAGATATTTCTCGGAAAATTTCATACTAACAATTGTTCAATTAAGCCCGACTAAGAAGCCACTACACCGAGTTATTACTCAGGTTGGTGAAACGCGACAACTACGGCAGTTTTTGATGCGAGGCCTTACCAATATCTGTGTGCCTCAGCGCAGGTTAAAGTCTTTTTCGGCTGCGGTATTAAGGGTAAAAATGTATCTTGCACAACGCTATCTTACACTGAGACGAAAAGTACAGAAAAGTTCTTTCAACTAATAGAAACCGAATTAAAATTCTCACTGAAGCGTCACACGATACACATCACAAAAAATACAGATGCGATTCAAAAACTGATGAAATATTTGTACTAGCTACTATGTTGCTAAGCCCGCTTTATAGTCCCACAAAATACGGCAGAATATAAACGCGGCTGCGTACGCTAGAACATCAAAGCAGCACAGTTGAGTAAAAGCTGAAGATTCTAATTCAAAAAAAAGCCAAGTGACGGTACACTTAAGCGGTGAAGATACAAACAGCACCGGTGAGAAATCTACGCGTTATGAGCAGATAAACTTGACCCATACCATGCAGAACAACTGGTGGCGATCGATTGACTTGGCAATAATTCAATCGTCCAGTCACAGTAAAAAAATCTTCCAACTAACAGAAAACTCAGCACTGAAGATACGTTGCACTGCCCATCTAATACAATAGCGATCGAACGTTTTTACGACGTGGACTTGTTAACAGGGGGCGTACTTCACCACGACATCCCGAAGGCGCCAGTGCCGCACTTTACTAACGACAGTTCTTCAAGTGGCGCTTTGCGCTTGAAACTCATGATTTGCCGCTTTTTTGTTGTTCCAATATGTCGACAGTAATGTTCGTGTAGGTAGCGTGCAGATCTCGTGAAATGACCTAACAAAAAGGAACAATAATAATGCATTTATATCAGAAGTGCATTTCCTTGAACCGCCAGGGGCCGCAAACCAATGTNCTTCATGATGACACAAACTACTTTCACAACTTATTTTTCAACACCCACAAGAAATTTACGAAGATACATCTGAGGACATTGTTTACTTTTTGGGAGTTCTCGCATCGGACCTGGTACGCATAACGATTTGCAAATAGACATGACCTCAAGAATGAACAGTGGTTTTGCTTCAAAAACGATCAAGGGATTTATCATCATCATCATCGCAAATTAAACTGTATCAACGTGTCTTGAAAAAACCTTCCCTTCTTAAATCAAATGAGCATCCTCGCAGTAAGACGTAAATGTCGTGCCTACAAAGATAATGCAATATAAACAAAGATGATGCTTTTCTGAAATCATACACGATCTATCTGTAAAATGCTAGAGTTCGTTGCGGATCCCGAAAGTATTCAAAAATACTTTGCCGCACACAAGAAAACACATTACTGTTCGCACTTTATCAAAGGATTATATGGCCATGTTTGAGCAACCGATGGCTGGTGGATGCTCTTCTGCACGTGACTCACCTGCTACAGCAATAAACTTACACTGCTGACTAAATCTTTTATCATACAACGTTCACAATTCACAGTTCAGGCTTTTATTCAGGTGTATGGTAGCAAAGCAGTTTCTGCGTGATGGTGTCTTTGATTTGCATAAAGGTGGTTGTGACAACTAGCCTTGTCAATCTGAAACCACGTCTCCAGGCTTCCTACGCAATTTTGAATATAAATTTTCCGGCTTTTTTCAGACCTTTTCCGACTTTTTCCTTCGTCGGTACCAGTTTGTCCCGACTGTATTTCTGACTTTCAAAGATTTAAAATGTAAACTCAGAGAGGGGGAAAACTTGAAACGGGCAATGTGTTCGAACCACAAACTATGTCGTCGGAAAGATCAATAGTGACAATACTAGCAACCAAACAGCGCTGACATTCAATTAATAAGGCACAAAATGCATCAAGTAAGCATATGAATCGTGAAAAGAAGCGCGTTGATTGAAAATATTGCACCAACTTAGTTACGAGGAAACTGTTAGAATTGCATTAAGACACGGCTTAAAACAAGAGAGCGCAGGCAACTACATTCTATCTTACTTTAGCCTTGTCAAAACCGCCATAAGAAAAAAAGATTCAAAGCATTTACTAATTTTCGAGAAAAAATGTAGCAATACAAACGGTAAAAAATAATCATGGTGTGACCTCAATATTGTTTAATCAAAGCTACTCAAGTCAACCATCATTTTTTAATGGTCAACCCTTGCTATTGTTTCTTTAAAATAAAGGATTTATCTATCCCATTGTTGATTAACTTTTGTGGGTGCAGCAATTCAGAACTCAGAACCGGTTTAGAAACTATAGAGCAGCTCTTCCCAACAATTGGGCCACGAAACATTTCAAAATGTTACAATTTTCAGATATTTAACTAAAACGTTGTTTGCAAGTTATCCTTTTTTTTAATTCGATCTTGTCACATCCAATCAGCTCAAAGTCTCATTAACACAAAATTACATGCGTTGTTTATTTAGTTAATTGTCGCATCTCACTTTTGTTGTCGTTTCACTGCAACATCTCAGGGGCCCAACAAAAATTTCACTAAGAGTGGGTCGTAAGCTACAAATATTGGGAGGCACAGGAGAGCCGATGACCATCAATGAATGTGAACCTTTACTGTGCAGAACCAAGGCATAGAGAAACCAAGATATTCTTCTTGGTACACCTTGTTGCAAAAATTCTTCAAAAATAACATTTGCAGTTGTCATCCAGTTCTGTTACGCAGTTAGTATGATCATTCTGCCTATTGTATAGCCATAGGGCGACGTGACAGAAGGATAGAAAATCTCACACAGCACCTTATATTCCAAGGTGCTGATTCCGTCTTTTTCAATAAACTGCTTTGTTTCACCAATCATTTTAAAGCGTTGTGGATTCGGTTCATTGCCTTTCTCCCGTTTGTGGGTAATCATCTTATACCTGAAAACAGTACTCAACAAATAAAAAGGTATCTTTGCAATGCAGTTGCCTAATCGATTAGATAATCATCTTGTAAATACCGAAAACCTGTTCCAACTAAAAAGATACGAGCTCTTTACAGTAATAAGAATAATTTACACAGAGTAGCAACAACCAGGGAGACGACGGCCATCCAACAAACAATTAACTTTTTTCATAGAAATAGACTAAATTTAACCGAAGTCGAAAGCACCTTTCCATAACGCTGATAATTAGCATGTCAATAGAGATCATCCACGGATACTGGTAAAAAAATTCAACGAAACCAGTGAAGTTTGTTGGACATTGACTTTTGGTCCAACACACGGATGCGTAGCAATATTGGCATCACTGTTCATTTCATTTCAAATGAAATGCTACACAATGCTATGTTGCGCTTGCATACCGATCCAGAGGCCATCACACAGCTGAAAACATCGTAACCCGCAGTTTGAAAAAATAGTCAACAATTTTGAAATTACCAGCAAGCGACCTTCCAGCGGTGCTGGACTAGTGTTCAAGGCTGATAGATGTCGTTTGACTGATAAAAGATCTGAAGCGTTGATGTTTTGATAAAGCCGACAATAAAAAGTTATTCATTATTTTTGTTTAATCAATATTTAATGTGTTTGTTGCAGGGGCATAAGTGACGGAGGCAGAGGGGCGAATTTTCACCCTGGCAAGCTACATGTAAAAACCAGAACCCAACTAGCTTATAGTTCGGTTTTAGTATAGGTTGTCGTTTTTTTGCATTTTTCGGAGTATTTTCTGTTGATTTAGGGTTTTAGTATAGCCATCCACATCCAGATTCACCATCATTTCTCAAGTTTTTTCTGAGTGTTGGCCCCTAGAGTGCCCATTGGGCCTCTTTCAGCTAAGTTCCCCCCCCCCTGTCTCAAACATCTAGTGCCGCCACTGGGTTGTTGACTGCATTAACATCTCAGTAACCAGTTAATGATTTTTCCGATGCTTAATCGTCAAATATCGGTAATCTTGTTTATTGCATTCATTTACATCGTATGTTGTGTGAAAATATACTTACATCAAACCATGCAAATGTTTTTTTTTCTTTCTGGGGATGTTCTAAGACAAATGTAATCGCGAATAGTTTCCAGATAATCGTAATCGATCACGTTGTGATTTTGTTTACTCGTAATCGTAATCGAGCATTTGACAAGCAATCGTAATCGATTACATTTGCGATGTAATCGCCCCATGTCTGATATGAAATAAAAGCAACTCCAATATAATAGTTCAGCAACTGCTCTATCTTGTTTCATTGCAATCGGGGGCTAAATGTGCCGTGGTCTTAAATTCTGAAACTTTTGCCCGTTCTTACAGGCCATCATCAAAATTTTTGCCCCACATTCTTCTGTCTGTGGCTAAACAAAAAAAATCTACAACATTCGAAAGTGTGAACTGCCAAAACATTTCCAGGTCCCTAGGTCTGGGTCTAACTGAGACACTCTGTGATGTATGCAAACGGTTGGCGTAGCACTTGCTCTGATGTTTCCACGACAGTTGAATTTATCTCATTTTCACATAAACGCTTCCACAATTTCAACGACTAACCATTGCAGGAATTGAATTGCCCAAGAAAATATATGGCGGAGCCAGGACAACACTAAAAGTTAAATCACAGCATTCACTGCAAAGGTTTCAAGCCCAGCCATTTTATGGGAGTCCGGATTCTGTTTCCTTCTAGTGGCACTAAAACTGAGGCTGCACTGTTTCCTCTATCGGAAGAAGATCAGGGCATAAACATGCTTTGAATTTAATACCGACTGCATAACAGATCAGTTACGTGAAAATGACCCCATTCGCAACAAGGATACAAATGGTGAGAGAGTAACACGTTGACATTTAACCACTAGGTGGAGCTGCAGACTTTATCAGATAAAGCTTTGCAGTCTATTAACCTTTTGATAGTGGGGAAACCTTCACCTGCTGTGGGAAAACCATCTCGCTGTATAGCAATCGCGCCAGCTCTTTTGTGCTCGCACACCGCTGAATCATCACAAATTTCACTTGCCTGGAAATAACCGAAATATAAGTACGTCGTGGAGGGAACTGAAAGCACTACTTCCGCTTTGATTTATACAGTCGTGATTACTCCTTAACTTTGCGCTGAAGCCAGCTCCAGAAAAGTAAGTTTTGTAGAAATTACCTGCACAAGGCCATTAATTGGAGAAAAAAGATCAATTTGCTTATGAAATGTTCGTTAGAACGCGCATGTTTCGCTTTCTGTGTTCTTAGGGTCGCATGCAACTATCTGCTCACAACCAGGCACTGAGTATTATGCAAAGCGATTGGTATGCGTATTATTGCGTAATAAAATGACGCACAACACCATGACCCAGTACTACGAAACATGCATAAGAAACTGTTAATATGCTTGGAGCATTTTAATGCAACAGTGTTCAACTAACAACCTTAGCACCCGTTTCTTCATAAAATTAAAACTCAAACGTGCTTCGATTTCAGCAACTAAGAATCACAGGAACTGATTTTGATGCGATAGAAAAATGATCCGAAAATGGTTCTGAAACGCGGAATGCTTATTACGGTAACGACCGATAAACTTCCATACTCGTCGTTCTGTTCGTTATATGCAGTAGTTTTAAACAGATCACTTCAAAAATACAGATATGTACTAGTTTCAGCACGACTCCAAAATATTGAAAACGAATCCAATTCTGTCGCAAGGTGCTGATCAATAGATGGAAAATCAAAATCATGGCCATAATGAACCTGAACATACTGACACAAAAACACAAAAATTGTGAAGAATACAACTTCAACAAACAAAAAGCATTTCACATGACTTCGGTCAGCTCCATAGTTTTTAATGCATTGCTACAAATGTTGCGTATTTGTGCAAATATGATTTACAACGAACAACAATGGTTTCAAATAACTTCCTACCGATCTGGCCATCTATCGTTCTGGTGCCTATCCCGTTTTTACAACGACAGAACGCCCCGAGAACTCACAAAACCGTCAGCTTTACGCATGCTACCACACAATCGCTGGAAAAATGAACACTTTTGGCTGGGGACATTATGCTGACGACGTAACCTCAGGGTTGCGGAGTTGGCGTTGGCGTCGCAAGAAGTCGGAGGTTTTTGGGTGGACTCGAATTCGGATTCTAAACGACTCTGGGAGTCGGAGTCGGATTTTTTTTATCCGACTCCGGATGTACAATTGAATCATTGTTTACATCGTACTCCAAATTAGGTGTCCTAACTCGCGCCTGCTGAAATGGTACAATTTCTTTGGAATCTTTTATTGAAATAGAGAATTCTTACTGAGTACCACGATTTCCATTCATTGCTAGCTGCTACAAAATTAGCTAGCTTTAGCTTACAGACCCAGCATCATACGAAGAACGCTTTCTTTTAAGGAACAGTTCACGTTGCTTACTGTTTACACAGTTACCTGTAATCACAACTGCTTTACGCGCCATTGTTCAATTTGCATGGCCCAGATAATTCTGAGTGATAAATGAATAACGGCGAAAGAGCATGCATACGGGAGACGAAGTTGTCAGTCTGTCTGACATGCAATGGAAGCAAGTTAAAGAACTGAAAAAAATTCAATCTCCCTTTTCAAGTGGCAAAAAAATTGTAAGATCTCAACCTTGGATTGTTCTTGAAAGTGTGGAAAAAGTTAGAACGTTCCAATCTCAAACACGTGGTTTGCTTGCAAAAACAATGCATGACTCAATGAAACAAAGATAAAGTGCAACTGCTTAACAATACAAATCTTCTGGCTGGAGTGTATGTGGACCCTATGAACAGCGTGCTGTTACTTAAAACACAGCATGATGATGCTAAATCAGCCCTTTGTGACCTTGCAGTGATTATTTTGGGTTTAAACATTACTGCATCTTCTCAAGACGCAGACTCCAATTCAACTACAACAGATTCAGAGGGTACGTGCGATTAAGCTGATTTTGATAAGTTGATGGATCAACACGACCATGAAGCAAGGTCAAAGCGACGTAGGCTAGAAGAAACAGCTAACACTTCAGCTACAGTGCATAAAAACTTAGCAAGTTTTAAGGCTGACTTCTGTGACGCATTAAAGCAAGTGGACCAAACAGATACAAAAAATCTGAGTTGGAAGTTCAGGAAGCCATAACGCATTCTCCTGAAATAGTGGAAAACAAGTGATCGTTGAACGTCTGTTTTCAGCACTAAGGCTCACCAGGACGAACCAAATTAAGAGCTGCACTGAAAGAAAAACTCAGCTATGCCATCCTGTTCTTGGGAGCAAACTATTAAGTGTACACTTAAGATTGAAGGTCATTATTGGGATAGATATTAAACGAAACATAAGAAAGAAAACGAAGAGGAATATGAAAACAGTGGTCCACTTATGTAATTAGTTCCTTTCAGCGTGTTTTCTGAGAGACGAGAATTTGTTTTTATGTTACTGCTGTGCTGTTTGGTGGTCAAATGGACCACGAACTTGACTGCAAGTAAATTGTGTTGTTCTGACAGCTTGTGTGTTCCTGGTTTCCTCAGATGATTTACTGAGTAGCTATTCAGGCGTAGTTGCTTCTGGATGATTTTTCTGCGTAGTCAGAAAACCGATAGCTGCAAGCAACAATATTGTGCATACGTACGTAATGCGAATGAATTTGTTGCTTTGGTCAGGAAACATTTTCAGTAGTAAGCAGTAGGTACAATTAATATTAGAGATAAACCGATATATCGGGCCTATATTTGGGTTTCGATTTTATCGGCCTCGGTAGGTGTTGACAAAACGCTGTTATGTCCCTTACGCATCCAGACAACTTGTGCAAGAAAGCACAACGAACCAAGTCAAGACAGTTATCTTGCAGCAATGCTAGCAGGTGCGTTTTCATAAACAAGCACGCGTCGGCCATCGCAGCCGAAACAAAGCATTGTTATTAATCAGATTAATTAAAAATAATAGCAAAATATTGAAATTGCTGCAATTTGAAAAATTTCAACTCATCAATCCAGATTTTCGAAGTTTTTGAAAAAAAGGTAAGGCATAGAATACGTTATATTTTTGCTAATGAAGCAAAAATCATTATTTAAAAATTTTGGAAATATCGGTATCGACTATCGTTCCATGAATGGCCATTTTATCGGCATCGGCTCCAAACAAGCCATATCGGTTGATCTCTAATTAATATTACAAGCTAAAATAAATCTTCTGCATCTTTTTCATGGTTTGTTTTATATTCAGAAGATTTTAAAATTATCAAATATTGAATAGTTCTATAGCAAGCTACTCATTCTCTCTATATACCACTTACAAAAGTTTCTTGAATGTAGTTCAGGGTTTAAGGAAAATGTTAGGAACCCGGTATGGATCTGTAGGGACACGATTTCTGATTCTAAGGACCCGATTTTCTCTATTTTAGGGACCCGATAATTTTCTGATTCTAGGGACCCGAATCGGGTCCCTAAAACGCCTTAAAAAATGCTGTTATTTTTTAATTCATTCACGTTATAGAAATATTAGGTACTCATAGCAAACATAACGGCTACTTATTATTAGTAAATGTTCTTTAAATAGATTCATTCAAAGCCTTAACTCATTCTCTAGCGACAATAACAAAATGCTAATTTCTAAAATAATTTTAGCTCGCTTCTTTGCCATTGTTGACAGCCAAAATACATTCACGTTATGTTAAGGCGTCGGAGTCGGAAAAATTTTGAAGGTAGGAGTCGGTGTTTGAGTCGGACATTTTACCCCCGACTCAGCAATCCTGCGTAATCTTTCGATGGAAAACGCGGTACCGCCTTCGAATTCTTCAGAAGCCAGTCGTAGCAATGTACAAACATTTACGCGGTCAAAACGCTTCACTTGCTGTTGTGTTTTTCCCTGACAGAGTTTCAAAACTCAGAGCACCTTGTACAAAATGCACTGTACTTTATTTGGAGAAGATAACGGCAAACAAGGCAGACAGTTCCGCTTACGGCTTGAGTACAGCAATGTAGAGCTGCAGAGCGCGTATCGAAATAGAATGAGTTACCAGCAAAGAGGACAGTATTTAGCGACCACTCACGAGGTACAGAGCGCGCAAAACAAATCAACGCGCGGCGTGGAATAAACCATTTACCGGCAGAAACAATCAGCGCCGCGGCATTTGCGCCAAACGTGCACAAGGAAAGTCAGAAAAGAAAACACAACTCTAACACTTGCAGCATTTGTCAATAATTAAAACGGTGATTATGAACGCAGTGTAGGAGCAGGGCGTGACATACCTGGCAATTTTGCTGGGATAGCGAATGACGTTCATCCCCTTTAACCGTATCCTGTTGTACATGTCGTCATCCTCGCCGCCCCAACCCCAGAACCGGTTTGAATAGCCATTGACTTTCTCAAACTGCTCGCGCGTGAGCTCCGTTACACCACCTGCGACGAGACAAGAACTCTATAGGCACTTTTCAAGCAACTTTAAAGACATTTTTCAAGCAGCCAATATCAACAATAAGCACTTCGTATCTGGTATGCTATATACGGCGGCCTTAAGCAATGAAATCGAACAGGATGTTGTACCCTGTGATCGTCGAATCGAATGTTCCTTATTGGGAGCCCTCCAAAAAACATTATTTTCTCTTCACACAAGTGGGCCCTTGTGACAACGTCTGAAGAGTCAACAACGTTGCAAAATCAAGCGCTACAAGAAATTATACTGAAACTTTACAAAAGTTTTATTCAGGTTAAATCTAAAGAAAGCAGAGAAAAATTTGATCAATTTGAGCAACAAGCCAAAACCAATTTGCCAAGTGTTAATAACGGAACTGCTAGGAGACACACAGAAAGGAAGAAACATGCGATGGTGGAAGTGCGCCTCGTCCTGATGCCTCAAAATGAACTCTTTCAAAGGGTTAGTCCAAAATAAAATCCTTTATTTCTATGCTACACAAGGACTTGGAACTATTTTAAGAAGAGCTGCTGTGTGGGAAATCCCAAGGGGTTAATTAATCATCGTGTTTTGGCCATAACTTGCCAACCACTAACGCTAGATGGCCAATCAAGTGTTCTACAGATGCGGATTTTCGCCAAGTTTATTTTAAAAGAAAAAAACAGACAATTGCCACTTGGACTGATGACTTTATCCACAAATCTCTGAACCTCACACAGTTGTGACGTCACACCAAAAGAAGTTCAAACCCAAACATGCCCGGATTTCGTTAATGGAAACCCTGAAACTTTCTGCTTCGTTAGAGGGCTCGATTAGCTCACTGGCTCTATCGGTCGGCAAGTTATGACTGCACAGGACCACTAGAGGGACTTTGCAGTCCTTGAAGGGTAGCCATTTCTTCGCAGGATCCAGTAAAAAGGGATTATTGAATTAAGGTCCACAATGTCTCAGGGGAAGATACCTGCATTGACCATTTATGCATTGGAAATGACAAACTTCAACGAAAATATTCTGACACTCGTTGCATGATTTTGATCTGCAAAAATAAAAAAAAACTCTTGGTGTTGGTTAATACAGGGTGTTTCACAATTGTTGAAACAAAGCGGCAGCTTCTAAAACCTTTATCGATGACCTTATTCATTTTTCTCTTTCCAGATTGTCATAG
>JGI24158J21664_10005608_pt1 | contig 16428 bp, 7 predicted proteins | sample Ectturendosymbi3_FD_21664 | JGI IMG/M metagenome (IMG submission 21664)
AGTAAAGACAAGCAAGGATTTATTGAAAAGGGTGTTTGATTGCTTTGGGCGAGATCTTAGACGTTTCTAGTTCCTGTTTCTAAGTGATGCTGGCAAGCCTTGCGAGGCCAAATAAATACATAATTGTGGTTTTGTTAAAGACCATGGCAATTTGCTTCTTTGTAAAAACGTACCCTGCTTAAAATCTGCAGATACTCTATTTTGTAACTTATCGCAATATACCTGGCTATTGCTGCCAACGAAGCGAAGTTTTTGTTACTATTGCTGTACAATGGAGCAATTTGTTTTTGTGAAGAAAGGGTAAAGCGCTCTGTAAACGTCCGTTTGCATTGCATCGTCAACAACCTGAAAAGTATGAGCAAAATGTCGATGTTGCCCCCCTGGAAAAATTACTGCGGATGCCCATAGAAAGGGGGCTTGGGGCCATTCTAATGAAAGTTTGCCGATCACTGCTATACGCAATACTGTTGAACGGAGCTTCAGCAAGTTGAGGCTAATTAAAACGTTTCACAGATCAACTATGACTGATGAAAAACTAACAAATCTGGCAATGATATCTATTGAAAGTAAAACTGCTATAATATGTGATATGTTTGAGCTGACAAAAACATTTGCATTTATGAAAACTTGGAAAAGTCGTTTTCCTAGCTTGAAACATAGCAAATCCTCAAGTTTGTCAGCTTTATACGTTGTGTTGACGCTGTAGAAAATGCTGCTATAAGCATTTGTTAAAATAAATCGATGTTTTTGTTTACGTAAATACTATGTATTAAATGCATTGTTTTGTATACTGGGGGCCCAACGTGTTCGGGGGGGCCTCCAACCACCTAGCGCCGGACCTGCTTGTCAGTACAGTAACAACACGATGATATTGTTTGTATACGCAATATAAGAATGACAATACTGCTTTTCATCGGAGTTCTGCCGTGTCTGTCGGCCTTGAGTTAGAATCTGATGTTACGTCCGTCCTAAATTGCGAAAAACCTGTTGATAAAGTTCGTTTGTTTGAAGGCACGTAAAAAAACCTTCTTGATAGACTGTGACTGTTGGATGTTGGTGGCAAACATTTGTTATCGGTTGAGGCAGATAAATACATGTTTGCCCTCTTCTTCATAGAAGCAATTGCTTGTGCTGGTGATGGCTACCTGTGGTAACTGTTCCAAATGTGCTTTACAGAAACCAGAATTGTAAGTCGGACGGGGCTTTTCGGATCGGGCCGGGTTCGGGCTTAAGTTTGCCAAAATGTTTCTGGCCGATTTCGGGCGTGCGTGCAAAACTTTTTTATAACATTCAGAGTAACAATTTTTTTGTTTCGTAAGGTATATTTGCTATGCTAACCGCGGGGTCTTCTGTGAGTGAAGTGATTGTGATTTTTCTTCAGGTAATTCTCTTTGCAAGCACAGCTGCGTTCTTTGTTCTCTGCTCTGATAGTTCCAGACTCTTTTTGAGAAGACGGACACCGGTGAGAAAAATTAGCACGCGATGGTATTGCGTCGATGAGATCAATCACTCATGCGATGTTTGGCTCATTTTTCGAAAGGATGGCCTACAGACTGTTTTTTCATGCATACAACGCTATCCTATATAGTTTATTTTAAGCCTATAGCACCATCGTGAATAGTTTCGTGATAGCTTCATTTTTAATGAGAAACATTGCATTCCACAATCTTATCGCTCACTAACAAACCACGTTTGTGTTTGTTTAAGCTAGTGGTTCCCAAACTTGTTCGAGGCATTACCCAAATCAAGGTAGGGATTATGTCTTAATTACCCTCAATATTTCGCAGTGACCGCTCATAATATAGAACAACATTGTGGTTTTGGTTCCGCATTACCCCCGAAGAATCGCATATTACCCCCCAGGGGTAATTTGCCCCCAGTTTGGGAACCACTGGTTTAAGCCAATGTTTTGGTCAAGGTGGTTGCTATTTTGGGTGTGATAAAACCGTGCACCTGCAGATATACCCGTACACTACATTTTTGATACCCAGTTGCGCATATATTGACTCTCTCGGTAAATTTCACTTTCGGGACTAAATCGGGCTTCAAAAATGAATGTCGGGCTCGGGCCGGGTTCGGGCTTCAAAATGAGGCCCATTTACAACTCTGTCAGAAACACCTAGAGCAATAGTGCAGCCAGACATTTTGATTAGAGTGATAAAAACACGGAAACTTCGCTTTGGTCATAAATTTAGATAAATATTCATTAAGTGATGTCAGTTTGCTACAATAGCCCACGTGTCCCCTTTGGCAGCACTCCTGTCTTACAGTATGCTTTGTTCTGTATAGGCTAGTGTTTTAACGCTAAGGTAGAGTTTTAAAGCTTTACAAATTTCGTTATTTATTTCATTAGCGGTGGGCTTCAGTTGTCAAAGTTATTGTAGTAGTAAATCATGTAGTCACTTCTGAAATACTAGAGCCCTAGTCGCTGCAGCACAGTGGTCTCTAGTAGTAAGCGATTTGTCAATTACGTTGTTTCTGAAATATACGAGCCTTAGTAGGAAAATTTGCAGCGTGTTTGATGCGGATCCCACGTTTGGTTGTTTAGAACTAGATTGCCAGTATACAGAAATTGCTTGTTGAAGCTCTAGAATTAGATGTTAGTTAAATCAGCACAGTTACTCGCGAGTTTTACTTGGAAAAACGTGTCTACATTGGGCTTACTTCATACGGTTAGCTGAGGGTGTTGCGAAAATACTTTGCTGTGCAAAACTTGTCTTCCTGCTACTTACCATCAGCCTATAGCAGGGGTCTCCAAACTTTTTTGTCCGAGGGCCACACAAGCTATTACACAAGAGTCCGAGGGCCGGACATCTTACATAATGTGAATGTTTCGGGATATGTTACTTTCTACCAATCAGTAAATGTTTCGTAAATATGCTGTCTTTTCAATATTGACAAAATGTCTCCGCAGGCCGGATGAAACGGCTTTGCGGGCCGGATTTGGCCCGCGGGTTGCAGTTTGGAGACCCCTGGCCTATAGAATAGATGATTACAACAATATATTTTGTATTACTTGGAAAATGACAACTTAAAAAAGGCATAAATAAAGCCTGTGTCCACTGAATGGATTGTGCTTGTTTGGTTGATAAAATACGCTATGTGATGACTATAACAAACGAGTTTACCTACAACTAATCAGGTCGACAAATAGACGATATTTTCGAGAGCGGCAACACGGCCCCGCATGAAAAAGTAAATATCCGAAAAATAAACCTACAAAAAACGCTAAAAATGACGGAAATTTAACGAAGAGAACTTCTGAACTACAAGAAAAAGCTATAAATTCCAAGAAAAGATCGCATTGCCATTTGTTTTTGAGAGGAATGTAGCAAAGGCTTTAATTTCTGTTGAAGATCTAAGGCAATCGTAGAAGCAAAGTCGGCACCACAAAAGATAAAATGTTGAGAGGATAATACACGAAAGAGGGGCATACTTTCATGTTTTTAAGACAAGCGACCAAATAGGTCACATCTGCATGGGGCCCCCAAAACTAACATGTCCTATGGCCCCGCGCTTCCTAAATTCGTCCCTGATGATAATCACAGGTTACGAATAATTTTCCAGAGAATTTCTTTTCTGCTTGAAGAATTCCAATACTAATTTCATCCCACCCTGCAGCCTTAAGTGTTTTGACACCTAGGGAGGCTTCAGTCACAGAGATGTTTTTTTCCAAAATGCACCTCTCGTCAGACTGGTGGAATGACAGAGATGAATCTCGCAATGTTTGATCTTATGCAGTGGAAACGCCAAATGGTTTTACAGAACATTTAGTTGGCTTGCTAGAAATTTAATATTAGTTTATACCCAAAATTCTCCAGATTACATTTTGGACATTTTACCACTTGACCTGCGGGCTTTCGCGCCTCAAGGTATCGATAATGCAAAGAATATTCAGCTGTGTTCTGAAAGCAGGCCTCGTAGGCTAATTTCTGTGCTCGAATAGTAGGCCTGCCTTCCACTTCCTGGTTCCACCAACGTAACGCCGATTCGTTTCTGTACCCGAGCAGCTGATGAAATCGCAGCTGTTTTGAAAAGTATTTACTCCTCTTTTATGGTCACTGTGCATTCCCGAAGCTCTCGAAACCTCGTAAATTTAGTCAACAACGTTAAATCTGAATTATCCACTAGGTCAGCTAAAACGTTGAGATAATGCCAAGCTTTTCCCTCTTTAAAAGACTACACAGTACGCAAGATTCGGTTATATCACAAAGATTGCAGATCGAGCATAGATTATAAGTAAAAGCATTCCGTTTTGAACGATCTGGGCTAACATCAAACTTACTCAATTGTAAGAGGGGTGGGCGAATTTATTTACGCACATGTGATCAAGTACGAAATGACAAACAAATTAGTTTATGTTTAGGTAAAAAGAAATTTTTTCTCGTGAGCAAAAGCAGTCGCAAGCGTTATGCAAATAAAAGCCCAACCAAGAGACAACAGACGACGTACAATTCACATAAAGTTCACATTTCATTAAAATATAATTAACATTTCAGACAACGTATAATTCATACTTCATTAAAAAATAAACACGAACGTAAAAAGAAATTACGTTTAACTGTAAAAACATTAATTTGCACAAAACATAACAGATTAACTAAAGAGTAACTTTAGTCATCAAAACCATTTTTAATTAATAACAGCAGCATTCTTTACTTTGTGCACAGAACCTAGCTGCTAGTACTGCAGTAACGTTTTCGCACGACCGGGCAAACAGCAACTCTATTTCGTTAAAAGAATACAGAATGGGTATTTGCACCTTAGAATTAGGCATTTGTAGTAAAAAATCGAAAACTTTCAAATGTTTTGTGTTTTTGCGTCTTACAGCGTAAAAGTCTGAAAAAATAGCATACAAACGGAAAACATGTAAAACACGAACACTTGTTGCAGAGCACTGTGGGTTTGAAACAGTGGCTTTACGTTACCATGCAAGTCGTCATTGCATATTAACTATGTGCACAAATTTCAAATTTAGATTTATGAAATATAAGGTGTCAACGTCAATGTAACCTGTAACGCAGAAGAAAAGTTTCGAAACCACAACCACGTTACACTGCTTCAACAAAACTCCGCATGAACAAAAATACAACTAATAAAAAAAAAAAGAAATATACAATCTAAGAAACAAATACAATTAATCAAAACAAAATCGTGCGTAAAATCCGAGCATGTTAGATTTTCTTCGTAAAGCCTGAGTCCCCCACTACATTTCTCTCAATCTGAAAATGGGAGCGATTGATTGAACTTATTTGATAAACCACAACAATGACAATGCTTTTTTCAATCCCTTGAAATTTTAGGGCTTCATGAAATGATTTTCACATCATGTGCTTTATCAAGTGGTTGTTTTCGCACTGGTGCTTATGCTTTTCTTTTTACATGTCGGAATCGGAGCATTTTCTGTCTGGAATGCATAGTTTACAGCTTGGTTAACGGCGTCCATGTCAACATGATTTTTTTGTATAGGCATATAATGAGATTATCAGCAATGGTTGAGAAAAACAACACTGCATGCCATGAGCATCTTTTTGGGGAATACCAAAATACTGGCTACAAACAAACGTAGTCTGCAACTAATCGTTTTGATGTCACGTAAAGCAAGTGAAATTCGTGGAGTTCAACAATGAAGCAAGAAGAAAACTTCTCCCTTGCGTCAGCTTGTATCGGATGCAATGCTACTTCAACCCCTAACACAGAGATGTCAAACTCGCGTTGCCGGATCTGCTCACGGTTAGTGGCTCCTTTTCGTCCGGGCTGTATCGGACAGTTACCGACTAGTTGTGGCCAGCCATTTTCATAAAACAGTGGTTCCCCAACTGTGATACGCGTATCCACTGGTGGTACGCTAAGGCCTTCAAGGTGTTACGTGAATAGGCCTACTTTCTGTTTTTCTTCACAAAAATATATTCACAACTATAATTTTTACTTGGCGGTTTCTGTTAATAAATGCCTGAAGTGTTGTGTACTTCCCTAGTTGGGTTTTAAAAATGGCTATTATGATTTTCTCAACACGATTTTGTTCGTGCTGTATTGGTGTCAATTTTTGTTTTCAGAACTTTTGATTGAATGACATTTGGTAGATTGAGTTTTCCTGGGATAAGGTAGTACGTGGTAATAGTATGGGACCCACAGACGGTACGCGATCAGAAAAAGTTTGAGAACCACTGCAATACAACGTATAAGGACATGCTACACATCAGTCCCGTAAAATACTCACCTGAGTGAAATGAACGTATGCTGAGCAATAAAAACCAGCATTCGTTGAATGCAAGTTGCTTTTCACAATTTAAGTATTGTTCGCAGATGAACGATACTTTAAACAGGACTGGTTTGTGGCTCGCAGCACATCTGCAGAATATGACCCACACCGGCAAATCGAGATTGGCACACCGGCTTTAATACTTCTCAACCAATGAAGAAACCAGCACTTCTTGAAATAGGTGTTAAAATGCATGTGCAAAGCAGTTATTTAAAAAATTCAAAATGCTTGTAGAAAAACACAGAAGCAAGGAATTGATGCATTGAGAAAAGTCAGTAGCAACTCACAATATTTGAGATATCATCTGAAGGAAAACGCCAATAAATAAAACTTTGAAGCCAGCTTCACAAAGCGGTACTGACAAATAATTTCTGTTTTCTCACAGAAACGTGTCTTCTTTGTACATAACTGAATATAAAATAACTGCCGTTTACAAGAAAAATTTGCCATGAGCCATGCCTCGTGTTCTCAGTCAGTGTGTTTGCTACACTGTTACAGTTATCGTAAGTTTGCGGATGAGCAAGACTGATGGTTTTTAGTCAAACTGACTGTTCACGTAGATGTGCAGCGGTGCAAAGCTTGTCATAGGAGTCAATAGCCGCATTATCAATAAACACCTGTATTCGGTGTGGGTCGTACTTAGGGCTGTGGAGTTGGAGCCCAAGCAATTTTGCATGGTTGGAGTCGGAGCCAAAAATTTCTGGACGGTGGAGCTGGGGCCAGAGTCGGAAATTTGGGTTCCGGTTCCACAGTAATGGTTTGTGGGGAGAGCGAGCTCTGCAAAATGTTTTTTAGTTTGCATTGGACCAAATCGTTCTGAAGCCGGAGCTAAAAACTTCTAGATGATGGAGTCGGAGCCAAAAAATTTAGATGCCTGGAGCTGGAGCCGGAACCCCTACATTTAAATTCCGGCTCCACAGCCCTGGTCGTACTGCAGTGGATCGTAATCGTTTCAAGTTGGACGAAATCTCATTTTCCACGACAAGCAACTTTAACATTACATTCGTTTCGTTGTCGGTACAAACATGGAGGTGCCACCTTGTAGTTCAAACCCCACGCACGGAACCAAGAGGGAACACATATTCTCGCACTTTGTGAAAATAAATCACGAGAAGACGTCCATTCATTGCAGCGACATAAACAAGTTTTGCAGAGAGAGACCACTGTTTGTACTTTGCGTAAAGAGCAACAGCGAAAGAGTTTCCGGGCGAATTACATTTTGAAATTCCGTGTGCTTGCGTCCAGGTACATCTAGATCATTGGTTCTCAACCTTTTTTGGCCTATGGACCACTATTTTAAAAAACATCCGACGGATCACTTTGCTATGCTGATTCTCGTGAACAACTAGGCGAAACTGTATTGCACATAAGTGGGCTTTTTGCACAGTAAAGGTTACAATTTTCAGGAACATTTTACCAAAGATTTATGGAACTCTCTGTGCACCACTAGAAATTCCAACTGGGACCACGTTGAGAATCACTGACCAAGATATATTCGTCAGAGAGAGAGCGAGAGGATATGGACTTGTTCAAATTTTTTTCAGTCCTCGTAAAGAATGTTTTGCATAATTTCAAGTCTGTATTCATCCAAACTGACTGTCCAAGAAGTTGGTCTTCCTGGTATAATGTGTTTGCAACCTGCAAAAAGTTTGGCTGAAAACAAACATCAGTTTTATTACATCGGATGAATACCAAATCCGTGGGCGGATCCAGCCAGGGGGGCGATTTCAGTAATATTTGGTAGTTAAGTCTCACAACGGCTTCGCTACTGTAAGAGAGATGAAGTATACTTCAAAACACTGCTGTGACAAAATAATGGACGACAGAAATGCTTCATATCACGAATGCTGTTTTCTGAATTGTAAAAAATCATGGTGAAAAAAGTTACTTTTGTAGGTTTTAGGAGGGAGGCGATCGCCCCAATCGCCCCCCTGGACGTGCCCCTGACCAAATCACACTTTTCATTTGGCTCCCATTGAATTAATGGCCTCGAAGAACTCTCGCAAAAATAGTGGATTTGACAATGCATGCAATAGCTATACTTGAGTAATTAGAAATGTATAATTTGTGTAGAAAAGCTTTTTCTATTGTTACGTACCAGTCAATGTTAACCTGCTTCTCTCTGCAACTCTTTGTGTCATAACACACCCGTTGAAAACCCATGCGTTCCCAGCTTGTCTAAGAAGTTTTATAGGTAAAAAATGTTTCTTGGATTGCCGTACTCTGGTAACAGCGTGTTTTGTATACACATCCATGTGCGTTTTTAACAAACTTTATGAGTATATCTGTAAACGCACGGAACCTGTGAGGCAGAAAATATTGTAATGCGTTAAAATTACACATATTGCTGCGGTACTTGTCTGTTGGTGACTATAAGAAACTAATGTCTGTACTACGGTTTCATTTGTCGGTTATACACTAGCTTGGTTTGTTAGCCTTCGAATGAGCTCGTAGAAAAGAAAGAGCAAAAGCAGTGTTCTTCCATATCTTTTAAACTGAGCTTAGGTAACACTCTTGATGAATCAAAAAGTTCTAATCTAAAGACACGATTAAGGAACACAATGTATTATTTTGAAATTCGAGCGTCATCAATCCTAAGCCTCGGGCTTTGAAAAATTTGCTACAGGCGATCTTGCGCAAGGATCACCACACTGACAAATACCTTGACGATCCTGATGCCAGACTTGGAGAGCTAAATGATTCTAGTTTTCTAATTCGATAAATTAGAGCGAAATCACAGTAATTCTAATTCTAATCAAAGTCGCTAAAAGGTCCAGTGCTCTAATTTTAGTTCTAATATAATTTCCGGTTTTGCCAAAAATGCTAATTTGTCCGACGATATGTTTGAATACGAAACGAGAATGCACCCTCGTGCAATGAAAGTGCAACAAAATGGATAACAGCAATACAGATTCATCTCGACCAGGTTCGCTCCGCGATGGCTGTCACGACTTCAACTTTATATGTGGTGTGATCTCCACGCCACATTAGCCATGCAGGCGAATCGTACAGCGCGAAACGCGCCAATCGTGGCGTACGAACCTTTGCTATTCTCGTGCTTATGAGAATGAATCCACATTGGGCATGAATTGAGCTTGGATTAAAGTTGCTTTGATTTGAGCAAATATAGTTCTAAATTGCGTTTTAGTTGAATTTATGGTTTTCGCAAATTCCACCAATTTTAATTCTAATCCAAACGCCAAAGAAACGCCAAAAAAATTATAGTTGTCGATGTCTGCCTGATGCGTCCACACACGCTGTACGTTGTTGACATTTAAAAGAGTAAATTTTAAAGTTACATTAAAGTTTTTCGAAATTTTCAGTTTTTTTCCAAGAAAACACTATTTGCTTTTGTTACTAAGATGGATAATAGAAATCAATGTGCTGCAGATATTTTTCTGTCTAAATTGAATATTGAACAGAGCATGGGGGGAATTTTCAAAAATTTTCGCGTTCGATTGTCACTTTTGAAATAACAATGGTTTCGTGGATACTGTATTAACAACACCTTAAGTTTTTTTGACAGCACATGTTTTTCTTTACTTGAAATTGCGAAAATGTTCTCAGAAGCCGTGGCAAGAGCTTGGTGATTCTAAATAGCCTTTGCAGATAATGTAATCACTGCCTTATTTCTGGCAGTTTAATCGCCCCAGCACTGGCTGGTTCACATCTTCTCCATGATTTTTGTTCAACCTGCAGCTGTATTTATACTAGTTTGAGGTTCGTGAACAATTTTACAGCAATTTGTTTTGCAAAATGGACCTTTGGTAATAAGAAAGCAGGTTGTAAATCGAAAGCTTCCTCATTTGTATAGATGATTTGAGCCAAACCAAGCGGGCATCTGACAAAATGTACTGTGAGAAACCAACTTTCTACAGCAGGGTTATGCACTGTGTTTTCACTTTGACGGGTTTGCGCTAGGTCATTAGCTGACTTAGTTTTCAATTTCCCAATTTGCACAAACACCGGCCGCAAATTTTCATTCCGATGCAGCACACCACTGTCGTTGGGAAACGATGCTCAGTCCGCCCCATTTCTGAACTACTTCCTCACCAGCTCTAATCAGAGCAGTGGTTGCACTGATTTATGGGAGTCGGCAGTTTAACCAGAAACGTCGGTGATTCCGTGCGTGGCGTCGGTTTGTTGCTCGCTGAGTGACCGACGAATTGTGCAACAGCTCGTGGACCAGGTCATGGAGGTGGGTTATGCAGCGGGACTTGAGTGCCGTGGACGACTCGCTGTACATAAATGTACTTGCGTTGTGCACGGCGTGCGTTGACGCTCTTGGAACAAAGTAAAAAGTTTCATCGCGACTATGGGTTCTTTTCTCCTGCGATTCCTGCAACATAAAAGAGCTAGTTCTGGCTAATTTATCACCTATTTGTTTGTTTTATTGCAAAGCTCAGCCAACGTTTAAGTTTTACCACACCTCCATGCAAGGGATGTAAAAAAGATGCAGTTCTAATAAAACTATCGCGTTACTTACGTTTGGTTCATGAAACACACCTAGTCTGATAATGTCTCACAATTAATTGCGGCTATTTTCTTGGTTTGTTTTTCTTTTAAAGTACAGAGACTGAAACCTCCTTAAGTTTAAAGAAATTATTTGTCTGTCGGGGCAATTAGTGAACAAACAATTCAACAGCATGACAGTTTTTCAACATGACAATTGGACAGAAATTCAGTAGTGGGGCTCTTAGACGGTATTGTAGTTCAGTCGCACAGATAATTTCGGTGCAGTTGTAGCATGACTGGTCGACGAAGTGTCATCTGGTCAAATGGTCATGCCGCCAAAGCTTCCTGTCCTCCATAAGTAACACCGCCGGGAAATTACATAATTGATTGTTGCCAAATTAGTTATTTCATGCTGAGTCACCACCAAAAAACTAGGGATTTCAAATATGAGTGAGGAAAAAAGTCAAAGCAATTATAAGATTAAATTAGGTTCCTTTTCTCTTTTAAACTTTTCTACGAGACCACAACGAAAACACTACGATTTTCGCATAATTCACTTTCACGCACCGTTTGATCGTAAATTCCATATGTTTATGAATTCTGTCTTTCCAGGTAAATACTTTGTGGTTTTACTTATAAAGAGTGGTAAGTTTGACGGCACTTTCGAAAACTGGTTTGGCTTTAAATTTAAGAGCTAAATCGTGAAACTGTGTTGAACAAGAAGCATACAAGCCGCATTTTTGTATAAATAACCAGCTGCCAAACAGAATTGCACACAATACAATTTTCGGTTGAAACGCACAATCAAGATTTACTACAGAAATTTAAAAATTACGTTTTATCACGAGTTTATCTTTCAGAATGAAATCGTGCACCAAAAGTTACCTCAAACATCCTTCGCAGGTACTCCTCCAAATGTAACTGAAAGTTTTTCATAAAAGAAGAACTGTTTGCAGGAAGAGGAACAGCATTCGACGTTTTCGCCAAAATGTTCAAATCTTCTGTTATTTGTTTATGAGAAAAATTCAGGCACTTCCGAAGAACGGAAGAGAATATTGACAAAGAAATCTCGAGTTTGTTCACAGGTGGTAGACTCTGGGTCGGGTTTGATGTTTCGTTCTAAAACAAACACACAAAATAACTCTTCCAAAAAACATCAAACAAACTTTCGGTTCACTGCTCATTTGTGAAATATTTATCTCACCATTTCCTTTAAATTTAAAATTTTTCAAATAACTAAAAACGGCCTTTATCATCCTTAAATTTAGAAAACAATTTCAACCTAAAATATGAGTAAATGCAGAAGATATATTTTTATTTAGTAGGAAAATAAACTTCTTACAATTTATAGCTCAGAGTTGAAGGAAATATTTTCTGTTGTTTCATGCTCAGAGTTTATATTTGCAGTGGCACTCTGACCCCAAGCATTACTTCGAATTTCGTCAGTTGACGAAAAATACGAGGTTGTTAATTACAAAAGTTTGTGCGCTCTTTACATTGCACATTTAGCGCGATGTCATCAGTAAGACCTGATATGGGGACATAGATAATACTTGGGAGACAGCAAAACATGATCACTTTATTATTCAACGCAACGTGCAATGGCTGCAAATCAAAACAAATTGCAATTTTCATTTTAGTTTCGCGCTTATAAGGAAACGCCACTAACAACGCTCTGTTACGGACAAGCATCCAGAAAAATCAGACGCTTAGAACGTTTGGGCATAACGTAGCAAACCAAAGATTGATCACCAACGATCCTCCTTTTATCATATACCACATTTTTGTGGTCTGACCGGTCATACCTAGGACACAGGCTGCAAAATTACAAAAATAACATCTTTGTTGATGTTTGTTAGGATATTGGAAGGGTAATGATCTGGTAGTTGATTTCTATAATTGACAAACCCGTTCATGTGCTTTCCATGACTGTTCCACTTCCACTAAGCTAGCAAAGACTTCATCTTTTCGTCAGTATTCAGGCTTGCATTAAAGTTTTGGCAATGGTAGAGCATAATGAGTCATAAATATTCCCACCTTTACTTTTGGACCCCGACAGTGATTTCAATTGCTGACAGAAGGTTTACATATCTATTAGAAGTATAAGGATATGAGTTTTTGCATGTGTATCACTGTAACATAACTTGGAATGCTATCAACTTTAAGATTGATTAGCAAATACGTCTGGTAGGTAATGTTAGAGAAATAATGTACACACTGTAAAAGCAGTGCTTAGCCGCAAAAAGCAGAAAATCACATGAAAAGGAACTTTTACTGCAACAGCTTAGCTTGCTTAAATGCATTTATTTATAGTTTCTTATAAAAACAAGTGCATTCTCTGCAAGTGTACCGTAATTGCAGTTAAGTTCCAATAAGCCCGAGCACCGCAGCCAATTCATACTGCCACACAACCTTCCACAGTTAAATAATATTTCAGAAATGGTGTGAGTTCCTTTTATCGTTTGTCACAAGTTAAATTCTTGGGTGAGTTCAGTTAGTTTATTTTCTCGTTTATTGGCATTGTTGCTGATTTTCGTCAGATATTGCTGGCACTGACCGCTGTACGCAATTACTGAGGCGCTTGCGACACACCTGATGACTCGCGCGATATATTTGTGGGATCAGGACGGCCTGTAATTTGAAAGAGACCTTTGTTGAGTTGCAACAAATGCTTGTCATTGATATTTTTTATTTGGTAATTTTGTTTTTGTGTTAAAAGTTAAAACCCACCTTTTAGATGATTAAAACTAAAAAAAGTAATTAGTACTACAACAAGTTGTGCCAAGAAACCGACCAAAAAGCATGTAAATGAATGTTTCTTTCTGCTGAGTGGTTGTAGTTCAACGGAGTTCAATGCCACAATAGCGTCAGCTTTTTCCGTACAGGAGTTATATTTTGCAGCTTCTGTTATTGAAAAATACAAGCTTACATTGAACCAAGTTGCAAGTGCATCACATGATTTCAATTTTGACAATCCCGCATTTGCTGAACGGGTGCAGGAACCCGCAGAGTTATGCGTGCGGATGAGGGGTGGGCGCGGGTTGAACTTGGTGCGCGTCGGGCGCGGGATAAGAAATTTTTTGTACGGGTAACCGAATGTTGACCCTGTGCATGCGAAAGTGATATGAGGAAGAAATTCCATGCGACAGAGAGCTTGTGGTACAAGGGTACAGTGACATTCTCCAGTGGTGGCGAAGCCACAGATTGGAATTTCCAGCTCTCAATCATCTTGAAAGCAATGTGTTCTGCGCGATGGCAAATAGCGCTGCTAGTGATGGAGTGTTTAGTACGGCTGAGCATGTCGTGAATAGAAGACCAAATTTAAAGATTCGTCAGTGAACGACATACTCTTTTTCAAAAGTGCTATTAAATCAAAGAAAGCAGCGCTCAAGGTTGTCTAAAAGGGTTAACAGTTTTACTTTACAGTGTTTTTAAGAGGTTTTGTTGGATTTGAAATAAACCCTGAATAAATTGCTACAGTACTAGCGATGAAACACATTGCATGGGCTTTTAGTGATTTTCAGACACTCAGTGACAGGTGCAGGTTTGGAACGGAACCAATCGGTGCGGCCGCGGGTTGGGAGGGTATGTGGGGCGGGTTAGAAGTCTACGGTTGCGGAGCGGGCAAGACCTTCTCAAATTCCTGCGGATGCGGGACCGGACAACCTTTCGACCCGCACCAGACTCTAGTATGGGCAGTGAACGTAGTTGGGTCTGTTTTTGGTTTAGTGGTTGGTAAGGTCTATACCTAATGCAGCAGCAAGCATGTATGAACATAATATCTTCAGATGAGTAATATGCTTTGTACTAAAAAAACAAACGTATTTCACCGCTTTCCTTGTTTACAACAATGATCAAGAACTCACGTGTCTCTTGTTTTTACACTACGATTGACATGCAAGTTCTTCAGTGCTATTTTGTTTGGCATTTCGGGAAGGCATCCTGTTTGTGGCTACGACACGAGTTGTCTTTGCCTTGCTGCTCTACTTTATAGATGATGGAGAATTCTCCAAATGAAAAAAATGCAAAAATTAAAATTTTAAGTGCTGAACAGATAGTTTTACATTCCATTATTTTGCAGAACTCATCATTCACATATGCTTATTTGGATTTCAATCAGTGGATGTACCAAGATTACATTAGTTATTATGGTGGGTATTCCAGAACTATTTAGATGTATTTTCGAAACGCTGCAAAATCTCTATCGCATTTATTTTCTAATAAATGAAAGGAAAACAATTAAGATTAACTTACCTCTGTCCAACGGACATGAACCTTGCAAGTTCCTCGGAGATTTTCCTGAAAAAAAATTAAAATGTTTGTTTGTTTATAAGTGCATCAGTTTGGGATTTTTTTGTGATTAAATTTAAGTGTTTTTATTTAGCAGTGTCTGATGAAATGCTCGTCGAAATTTCAATAGTTCTTTAATTTTCACAGTTAGAGGAAAACTGTCTATCGAAAGGAATCTTTTCCCCATCGTCAGTTTTCTCAACAGCAGTGGTTGCATGGACTTAATTTATGGCTTTGTAATTTCAGTGATTCTATTAGAACTTTTCAAAACGGTTAACTGATAACATTTTCTATTTCTTCAATGGTTTTCTTTTTTTCCATTCGCTCTATTGGTCTTGAGTTAGGAAATTTGTGATAATGCATTGAGGGCAGGAAAATTTTGACCACAAGTTTCGCGGGGATGAGTTTTCGAGAATAGTTGCTAGTATCGCGTGAAGGCGATTTTTGTGATGAGCTGCAAACTTGATAACATGCGTGAAGATCAGATTTACGAAAAATGTTCTGAGGCCAAGAATCTGAAGATGATTTTGGGCAGAAATTCTGTGGGATTAGAGTGGTGTGAGTACGATTTCCGGGTAAGATAAATTTTGTGTTGAGTTGGTTGTTGTAAGGTTATGCTGAGACAGCATTAAGCGTGATGGGAAAGTTGAGTGGTCACTCTAAACAAGCAGCTGCAAACAGCCACTGTTCAAACCGGTCTCGGAACTTCAATCTCTTTGACCTCTGCTTTGACCCAACTTTTGCCAAAACTGGTTATGTCCTTGGGCGTATCATTGCGTCTTACCTCCAGTGACTTGATATATTTTCTTGATTGTCGAAAATCATTTAACAGTTTGTTGCGTAGATTGAGAATTCCAATAAGGTTTCCAATCGTGTTCTCTGGAGGTTGTACAGTTGAGTTATAAACTAACTTTATTTGGCAAGAAGATGGCACAATTGTGACGAGCATGATTAAAAATAGTTTCATCTTAACAAAATCACCATCAACCAAACGTTTTTTGTTTTGTCCATATTTCCACCTCTAGGCACTTAACCACCTTTAAAGTCAACCTAAATTAATAAAAGGAATCAAATTTTTTAAAACACTTTTTAAAAATCTAAAGCAAATAAAAAGCTCTACGTAATCATCGCAATCACTTAAATAAATGCACTGTGTATTTATGAGATTGAGCGAAATTCGGCGTCATAGCGAAAGAACGATAGTCAAAACCAGGGGTCGGGAACTTTTTTGGCTAAGGGAGCCATGAAACCTACATATTTTTAATTGTATTTTCGTGAGAGCCATACAATATTTTTCAACACTTAATGCAACTAACTTACTAAGTAACGTGTGCAATTTTAAGCAAAATCAACAATTTTAAACAATGGTAAATGTCTGAATTTTCTCTTTAATAACATGTTTCTTGCTGTTAATGCGACTT
>JGI24158J21664_10005610_pt1 | contig 16426 bp, 12 predicted proteins | sample Ectturendosymbi3_FD_21664 | JGI IMG/M metagenome (IMG submission 21664)
GGGGGGGGGTCACGTACACACACACGCACGCACGCACGCTCAAGCGGGCGCGAAGAAGTCGGATCGGCGCTGGGTGGTGGTTGCAGCGTCGTCGTCAGCATTGATTCCGATTCTGCAAAGCGAAACGATCGGTTAAACGCAAATGGCGACGAACGTTTCGGTAATTTAAAAAGAAAATGAGCAAAAGTCGATGCAGGGAGGCCAAAAATAACTTGACCGGACCTTACAGGGGTCACGTGTCCCAAGAAAAAGTGCCTAGTTTCGGGTCGTACCGGACCTTTGCTTACCCGAAGCGCTACGCGCACCAAAGTCTAGCTGAGCAGGATTTGAAACCATTACAACCACACACACACACGGAGCGCGCGTGTTCGCGTACGCAAACACGCAGCACATACACACGAACAGAGCTTGTGACATGCACCAATGTAGCCAGCTTTCTCACCGGGAGCAATGCGTCGCGGAGCGGCGGTCGCCATCCATCAACGGAACGCGCTCTCCCAGGTGCGGCGCTGCGCGAAACAATGTGAAAGTAAGCATTTTTTAACCGAGAAGCGCTCTGCGAGGAAAAAACGCGAAACAAAGCTGACGAAGCGACACTGCGCGCATTTGCTCGCTTTACATCGGGAGCTCATCACGAGTGGCGATGTCATGAAGATTAGCAGCGTGTGTCTCATATGAATCACAGCATCAAAATCGAACCACTACCTTTCAGTTGTTTCTAAAAACCGGCTTCATCGCACACGATCACTTCTTTAGAGTTAGACATGCAAAATTACAGCGATTCGACACATTTCATATAAAGCACCAGTTTTTTTCCTCTTTTTTTCAATCCGGTTTTCCCCAAACCTTGCAAACAGCTTATGGCGAACGATTCCTGACGGCTAAATGGGTTCACACCGCGGTAAACTGCAACTGCGTCGTCGAACACGCAAAGTTCAGACGAGCTCTCTCACCTTCATTGCTTGACCATCACCATCCATTCCGTTCTGACTGATCAGGGAGCGGTTGTCGCCTGCCGAACGATAAAACAGCGCGCCATCAGCACTGTGGCCTTTTCACCAAATCGGGAAGCTGGCGACGCAACTTTGAGACGACAGCGCCAACAATGCTTGCTTTTAAGCACAGCAGTAAGGCGGGCCACGCGACTTAATGAAGAATGAAAAGCAAGTACTACGCTTTTCTGCACTATGTTCCAGTCTGCTGCGCCACTCAAGCATGAACCGATGCGAAAGTCGAGCATGCATTCTCACGAACGCAAGTCAATAACTCCGGTGGTTTCCCCTCCAATCCCCACAATTGTGACGCAATAAACGAAGCTTCGAGCAAGTTGAAAACGGCGCAAATCGGCTTTTTTTGTGCGCGGTAACTTAATCTTTTGTAGGGACATTTTAAATACCGAACGGCTTAATGACAAAACGAAGCATGCGGACAATATTAAGCGGATGTTATCCTACGAGGTCCTGCTTACTCGGGCATTAAGCTCACCTCCATTCATCGCAGCAAAACCAGGCTGACCAGCTCCCGTCATTTCCCAGGCTGCAGCTCCGGGGGCGGCCTGTCCTGGACCGGCGAAGTTGTTGGGCATCGCGCAACGGACCATGTACTCGTTGCTGGCGTCGAAATAGGGCATGCTGTCGCCGATCATGGGCGCACGGTTGTCGGGCTGCAGGGGGAACATGTGGTTCATGTCCGGCACGTGATGGTTCGGGTACCCCTGCATCCCTCCCTGCTGCTGTTGACCGACGCCCCCGTCTTGGCTGGACGAGAACTGCGACGGCACGGAATTGTACAGGCCAGAATTGTTGGCCAGCTCCTGAGAAAATGGTGGAGATTTTGTCGCTGGTAATGTAGAAGCTTGTAGTAGTCGATAAACGGCGATCCAAACGCACGAACTAATGCAGAGAAACAGCCGGTTCCCTACTATGCTACAAGCGAATGCGCCAATAGACTACANATTGAGCTGCTTATCAAACCCGAAAAGGCGTAACATGCGCCNCGCACCAGAACTCACTTTCTGTTGATACGGGTTATGAAGTTGGCGCTGGTGGTATAACGACTGCTGCTGTTGCTGTTGCCAGCTCATATCCGATCCCATGCTTTGCATATAGCGCGACATGTCGGCGTTCATGGAGTACGGAGGCATCTGATATCGTGCTGGCATTTGATTGGCAGCGAAGTTGCGTTGCATCTAAAAGTATATCACCGCTGTAAGGCTTGAACCTACGTGGCGAGTCAAACACAAAACGTTTGCGTCATCGCGAATTCAACGACACGGCAGGCGCCCCTGTCACGTGACCAACTACCAATGGCGTCGGCGTTGCTTTGAACACGAGTTTCTTTCAGGTGTATTGAGCAGGTCAGAAGCGAATCGGCAACAAAGCTGCTCACACACCGCACACGACGGAAGCCAGGGCGACGTTTGAAAAGCGCAGTGAATGTCACGTACCGGTTGAAACGAGTTGCTGCTCCGCAGGTGACCTCCGCTTCCCAGATGCGCTCCAATCGGCTGCTGCGGCGAGCTCTGCTGCTGAGCTCCGACCACGCCGACGTTGCTGCCTCCCCCGAGGTGGCTGCCGATCGGCGGCTGCGTGCCGACCCTGGCTGTGGGGAGGGTGGTTTGGAGAAAGCGGCTGCTGGGAGGCAGGCGTCCGGGCGACGAGCCGAAGCCGACGGGCGGTACGGCGATGAAGGCGCGGTTGAGGGCGTTCATCTGGGGGTTCTGCTGTTCCATGTTGGCCGCCTTCAGCGACTCGACCTCGGATGGGGTCACCTGTTCGAGACACAGGGCCGAGTGAAAAAATCCTGCTGGGGAGGAACCGGTGTGTATGTAACCAGAACACTTGCGAAGGGTTTGAAACGGCCATTTTGTGTGAATACATTCGAAAACAAAAGCAACAGACAGTTACCGATACCACGGCAGCTGTTTATTATCACCACGTAGAATCGACGCACAGCGAAAAACTACGCGGCGTGAAAGATCGCGCGATTACCTTATCACAAATCGCCCACAGCGAGTATGACGTCACAATGAGACACGCGCATCTACCTGTGGCTTGTTGGTAGTCGACGTGGTCACAGTCCCGTCTTTCATGGTTCCCGTGGCCATAACAGCGGACCAGTTGGAATCTAATGAAAAAAATCAAGTCTCATTATGGGAGCATTGCTCAGCTTCAGAAAGACACCACTCTCGAATTTCCACGCGCGTCACAGTCGAAAGAACTGCAGAAACCACCGACAATTACGTCACTTTTCGTCAGAAAAACGGCTGCTAGCTTGGTTAGATGGCTCTGCGCTTTGGAAACTTCGCCAACTTTTAAATGCAATCATAAACCACCACACACAGCCAACAGCGTTCAAAGTTTTGCTTTGCCACTGCATTTCCGTACACTGCAACAACGGCACTATGACAAGGTAGCACAAAAAAACCTTCGGGAACATTTCTTTTCAATTTGCTGCATATTGATAAGAAAAATAACCGTTAGGACTCGAACAGTTTCTTGTAATCATGCTCACATTTATTCTGATCCAGGGCTTCGACGCCAATTTGCGCGGGGGGCAGTGAGTCATAGGACCAGATGCCGTCTTGTCGTTGGCCGATAGCGGTCGTCAATGGCAACTGCGGATTGACTCGGCGATGGTGCGCGCGCTCCTGGCAACATCACACGAGATAAGCATTGTGATAATGAATGGCAGAAAAATGCTATTTAGCAAACAAACACAATCTCCATTCTCGCACCACATTTTGCCATCGCGAGAATTTATAGGCTATTCAATCGAAGAAAAAAAACGACCATTTTAAACAGTCGTTAGACATCTAAGCGCCTGCAATAACGAAATGGTTAAGAATAGTGCAACAGTGGCCAATAAAACACAAAGGCCTTCTCACCGTTCCGATTGGCCGCGGTTTGACCGGGGCGTCCGTATCGCTGACCCCAGATTTTGGCGAGCCCTGCTGAGAAGCGACCGGGGATATGCCTTCCAGGCTCTTCCCGCTGACCGAGGCTGCACAAGTTTACGAAACACGAGTATGTTAAGTTGGGTCTCCAGGACGAAGTGAACGAAGAAACAAGCGTTAAAACCCATTTCATCAGACGTTGCAATGAAGTACAGCAGACAAAAAAGGTTCGAAAACTAAAGGTGGAAATAATTCGCCGTCTCTTCAGGGGATACTTTACTAAACCTCGATGGCAACTGGTTCAAACTAAAGGCAACTAGAGTTAGGAACAGCATGTTTGAAAACAAACGAACATTGACACTCTCTTCGTAACGGACCTGGAACAGAGACCCCGCCGCCAATGGCGTTGTCATTTGCCGGTGACTTCATGTTGCCACGGTAACCCGGGGCTTTCGACTGGTCAACCGAGTTCGCCATCGCATCGGCCGACGACTGCTCGAAGCCATTGACCGGCGCTTGCGAGTGGTATGGTGACGCTGGAAACGAAACGGAAAACACTTTTACATGTCCGGGAATTTTCAGCCCATTCTTTTTTTATTCAGAAACACATATGATGTCGTCAATAACTTTCACGCGCAAAGTTGTCGAACATTTTTCAGTTAGTGGGTTACGCGCTGGGGGAAAGTGTTTCCGATTCGAAATTGATCCACGACACTAGCAACCGGATCGCAGCTCAACTCAGACAGCGAGAAGTTTCAAGTAGCAAGAAGGCGGCAGGAGCGTCCACAAACCTGCTGCGGGATCGTTGTTCCACAGCGTAGCGGAGCCGGCAGTGGGGACGAAGGAGTTGTTGAAAGGGGAGTACGTGGGAGTCGAATGAGTGGGCGTTTCTTTCATGATCGAACCGAACGTGGACGACCTTCCTGCTGCGCGACAAAACGACTCAGGTCATTTCGAATCCACACTTTCAGCATTTTAAGAATAAGTTTTAGCGTTTTCTAAATCAATTGCGCGCGTTTTCCGAGTGCAGAGTAGAAGATAAAAGCAAGCGGCCGACCTGCAATGACTTTGTCCGACTCGGAGGCGAAGTTCTGAGGCATTCTGCGATCAGGCGTCGCAGCGCAGGCGCCCGGGTCGGTTCCAACTGGGCCCGGCGTGGATGGGTTGCTGCTGCAGGCCGCCTGCGTTTGAACGACAGGGCTCGACATCATCATGGCCGGAGTCGGTCCTGGCTGGGCCAAGCTCAGCGCGGCGGGTCCCATGGACGAAGCGATCGGCTGCATGGACGATTGTTTCTCTTGCAACGAGGTCGGAGACACGGTGACCGTCACTTGACAAGGGGCAGCGGCCAAGGGCTGGTGGACCGACGCCGGGCGCTGGTGCGATGCGGCGGAACCGTGCGAAGCTGACGGCGACGGCCGTGGCTGAGCGGTGCTCGGTACTTTGGTCGAGACCATTGGTGCGACGGGTTGGACAGGCTTGCTGATCGGCTTGTCGCCTGACGACGACAGGAAATCGCGATTTATGCGGATCGTCGACGCGCGTTTGTTAACCACAGCGCGGTAGAATGCGCGCAACGGGCTCCTGCGGCTGACGCACGCGCGTGATCCATCGTCCGATCAACTGACGTAATATCCGCCCAGAACGGACGTCACACTCATCGCGCACTTCCGGGCGGGTAACGATCGAACGCCTAATAAGCGCTGTCGAAAGGCTTGAGGTGGCGGCGGTTGTTTAACGAAGAAATGCGCAAACGCCTTTACTGGTTGCGCGCGATTCGAGCAGCGCAAATGCTGCGTAGGAGAAGCTTCGAGAAGATGTAGACTAAAACAGAGGTTGTAGGTCACATCGCCCAAATGACATATGGTGCTTGAAATTGTTTTGACCACAATTGCGCAATTGCTCGCTTCAGGCATAGATCTTTTTGATCGATGTTCGTTACGATCTCCTGGTCAGAACTTGATTCACACGAAAGCGAAGCTAGTTAATACCAAGCTCTTTGCGCTTTCCTCGCCCGCACGTGCGGCAAATGCACCGGAGTTAAAAAATGGCGGAATAGGCAGTGTATCCAGAGAAAGCACTTCAATACCATGACATCGATTAAATCGAAAAAAACATCCGGGAGCCTCCTCAAAAATCCTCCTAATACTGTATCCTGACCCATAATTACTTGAATATCTTGGAACATGGAATTGCGACACAAACACTTAAAATCAACCGTTGCTACACTGGGTCAACGGCCATAGCATTCAACGCTTTAATGCCAATTTCGTATCTCAGGGTCCAAAGCAGTGGTTCTTAACCTGGAGTAAATTTACCCCTGGAGGTAAATTTCATAATCCACGGGGGCTAATTTTCTGAACCATAAATTGCAGCAAATGTGACTTTTTATAAATCATTCCAAACTGCAAGACTTTGTTCATTTCATATTTTTAAGAAATGAGCACCATTGTATGTATTGGGGGTGAATTTGGTAATCTTGTTTGATGAAAGGGGGTAAAATATGTGAAAAAGGTCAAGAACAACTGGTCTGAAGTAAGATCTCATCCATCAAAACCCTCCTCACCAGGCGGCTTCAAGCTGCTTGACACAACACCGCACGTCGTGGCAGAAGTGGTGGGCGACTGAGGAGGAGCGACGAAAAGCGCTTTCTTGACAGTTTCAACTGACGCGGGATGCCCGCTGGTGACGACAGCTGCGATAAACACATGTAGCGATGAATGCGCCCGCAACGCGTTTGCAAACTCTGTCCACAACGTTGGCCAAGGCGCTTTTCACGACCTCCTCACCTACCTATCCTCCTCACTTGACCACGACCTATCCTCGCTTGAGTGTTGAACTCAAATGCCCTTTGAAGAGACCATGGGTGGAGACCATGGGTCAACAGCCCATGGGCGTTAAATCATTATACAGTAAGTTGTGGCATTCGTAACACTCAACTTCTCGTTTTGAACGACTTTCGTTTGGAGCGTTCTTCTAATCACTCAAGCCATGGTTTCGCTTCCCTTTACAGTCGCAGTGGCGCACAAAAGTGAAGTGCTGCGTTTTCAACAGCGACCAACGTTTTCTTCGATTGGCTAAGCGATCAGAAAGAACAACCCACATAAGTGAAAGACTCAAAAATATTTCGATATCTAAGATCTGGTGGCAAACATTAAATACGCCTTCTTCAGCTGAACACTCCGACGAGCGTGGGAAACATTCGCAGTAAGTTCAATCACGCACTACAGAGCGGAAGCGGACCAACACGAAAACTACTTACTAGCTGTTGCCACAGGGATCGACCATTTGTTCGGTACGGTTGAGGCGGTGCTGGAAGCGATGCTCGCTACCGCTGCTGTGCCCCAAGCTCCGACCTTCGCGGACGAGACGGTTGGCTGAGGACGGGGCTGCACAGAGCGAGAAGAGGAAGTTGAGACAGCGAGCGACCTATAACCTGTGCCTGAATCTAAGGTCGAAACTTCATTTTGCGTTCGTCTGCCAATGACGTCACCTTGCACGTGGTGTTTTTTGTAGCAGATACCGCAACGCGGCGAAGTTCAAGTTGTGTGTGTGTTTATTAACAGTATGTCCGATCCCCGACCGTAAACACTGCAAGCGTGCGTCCTCGGTACTGTGTGCGGCAGCATTGCTTTGCTTCGGGCATGAATTCGACACAAAGCTGTTTTCGGCCCAGTGACGTTTACACTTCGACGCGCGGCGTCGGAAGCTTCAGCCATGCCCGTGTTGCTACGTGCGCAACCATCTTAGAGACTGATATGGTTGTTGATACAGCGCAATCACAACAGCCCGCGAACCTAAGTTTTGTTGTGTTACTGGCACGCGAGCACTACGACGCAAACAATGGAACTTCGTAGCAGATCGGGTCGCAAGATCTTAGCGCGGGCAAACGAATGTATTGACGGGAGATGGAGTCTGTGTAGACTGACGGAAAATACAGACATTCGTACACTTACAGTATATCGGTTCGATGCCTACCTGACTAGAGGCTTGAGCCACAATGGAGGGTGGTACAGTCCAAGCAGGCTTGGTTGGAATAGGAGCAGCGACGACGGTCATCGTGGGCTTCTGCTGCTGTTGTTGTTGTTTGTGCATAGCACTTTGGGCAGCTTGCACCTTTGATATGATGGCTGATATTTCCTGGTCAGACCTGTCTTCTTTGATCAAAGCAGTGATCAGGTTGTAGGCGTGTTTTATGGCTTCGGCGGCGCCCCTGCGTGGAGGCAGCAAACGCGTCATTGGAATGCAACTGACCATACAGCGACACACACCTGACATACTTTTTATAATTACACTGTCTAACAGAACGACGGACGTCCAAAGCAGGTAGCGCGGCGTCTCGCAACAGAAACAGTAGTCAACACAATGTGTTGTTCGAAGCGAGCGTCGCACAGTTGTTTTCGAAATTTTCGCACAAGAGAACAGCAAAAACACTTGTGATTGAACCGATACGAAAAAAAACAACGGAATCAAAACGTTTTTGGCACTGACTTGATCGTCACGGTGCGGTCCTGTCCTCCCTTCCTTTGCTTGTCGATGTCGATGTGGGCGCCGGTCACCTCCCGGATCGCGTTGATGTTGCTGCCGCCGCGGCCAATCACGCGGGAGATCAAGTTGGGTGACACCATTATGCGTTTGGCACTGAAACAGGAAGAGACAATTGCATTGAGTGGGGAGTGCAACGAAAAGGGAGACAACTACGATCAAAACCTGTGTTTGTTTTGAAGACAGGCTTTCTAACACGGAGCTTTTTCACTTTCGAATTTGTGAAGGCGCGCTTTCAAACATTCACAAGTTTTAGGCTGCTTCGTCCTATTCAGTCACGCGTCGCGTTCCACCAACTACTCCGCACCAGACGTGGCCGCTTTCTAGCCTACTAGAGCTGCCCGCACAGCAGCGCATCATTCGCCTCACACGCCCGCCAGCAACAGTATCGCGCGCACGAACCTGTTGGAATTGGTGAACTTCCTCGTTGTGACTTCCTTCCAGCCTTCGTCGCGGCGCTGAGTCCGCTTGTTCGGACTCGGAGCGACCGCTGCCGAGTTGCGGTGGCCGCCGCCCGAGGTCGCTCGAGCGGGTTGTTTCGCAGTTGCGACGTCAGCCCTGAAAGGAAAAAAAACAGCCTGGACTTTACAAATCACTGTTGAAGCAAGCAAAATAAAAACGAACGAATATGAAAGCGTTACCGGTGGTGGGCATCTAAACCAGATGAAGTCAAAACCATTTATAGCATTCGTAAGTCAAACAACCAACAGATATGATAGCGCAAAAACGTTGACTTAAAATTTGAAGCTACTTTTACGTAATTAAGAAAAAGCATTAAAGTCAAGCGAACAGGGCGTCGGCAACAACTGGCTGCTCTGTCAGACCGTCTCGGTGTTCAGCACTACGAGGAAACATAACGAGAGTTAGAAGCTCACCGAGCGCCGGCCTGACTTGCCCGCTGCGAACTCGCCACCTTGCGGTTCTTGCGCGAGCTCGATCGAGGACTGGAATCGCTGCCGGAGGTGCTGTTGTTCGCACCGCTGCGCACAAACAACAATTAAAGCTCTGGGCTCGCTGCCAGTTTTCGAGGAATCAGCCGACGGGACTTTAAACAACTGGTTACTTGCTACACAAAAAATTCAGCCTCGGTAAAGAGGTTTGTGACCGTATCTCGAAGCTTATTCGGCGAAACAAACGTTGGGTAAACGCACGTTTCTTTGTGTGCTTGCAGCGCAGGTTTCTTCTTCTTCTCTTCGCCGCGCGGGGTCGAGGTGACCACGGTGACGGCGGATGCAGACGGTGGACGCTGCTTCGGCGCCGCGAGACGTTCTGGCTCGGTTGGTATGGCAACTGGGTTGAAAAGAAATCGAGCGATGAGACAGTTTGCAATGCACGCGATTTCGCGGCCACTGAAACGTGTCTACGGGTCATGGTGAGCAAGTACCCAAACGAAAACCATCACATGGCAAAACACCGGCGTATTTTTGGCTAAACAACTGTTTACAACGGAATCATTCCTGCTATGATTTCAATCAAAGGTGAGAAAGGGACAAAAATTACGGCGGGCAATGCAACTGACCTGTCGAACGTGGAACAGTCGCGGGTTTCGAATCGCGGTTGACAGTGGATGTTGTTGCGGTGTACGTAGTGGTGGCGATCGGAGGTCCAGATATGGTCAACAACTCGGTAGCTTTCAGCACCGCCTTCATTTCCGGCTTCTCGACGTGCTCCAAATCGTTCGAGTGTTCGGCTGGAGCGTTTAAAGCGAATGGTTATAATTCATTAGCACGAAAATTAAAAGCGGAAATTTCCATTTGCATCATGAATGCACGAGCATGCGTCAGAGCGCCATTCCCGAACAGCAACCCGTGCACCACGCACACGCGCGCGCGTGTGTGTGTGCGCGCGCGCGCCAGCTGCAGGAATCGAATAAACTCAACTTTTGCGTTGTTTCGCACGCGAACTTGGCGAAATCAACGTCGTACCTTCGATCTCGATGTCTTTCTCGTCCTTGTTGGCGTCGTCGTCCGTCTTCTTGGTGGATTTCTGCTTCCGCTTCAGTCGCCGCTTCTCGCGCTTCCTGGCTTGCCGCTCCTTCCTGTTCTGCTCCTGGTTCTGCGATGAGTGGATGCAAGGAGTCAAAGGCGGAGGAAACATTGGATTTTCGGTCGCGTGCGCATTTCGGTCAAGCTTTTGAGACGAGCTCAGTATGACGTCACAATCCGCTGGAATGTGGCTAAGGTAGTTATTGCAACAGCACAGCAATCGGGGAGACTACTGCAGTTTGTGGAGTTTCCCATTCAAGTACAAGTAAAGACCGCAAACACTGCCTTATTTCCACCCCCGCGGAGCCCGAACGGAGTAAACAATGTGGCAGAGCGCTTTCGATGACAGATCATTAATTTAACTTCTTTTATGAGCTGGTTCCTCATCTTTTCACGCTCACGTAATATCCAAAGTGACGGGGAAGTTTCGTTCGGTTTCGTAAAAAAAAAAAACCCCGCCATCTGCGAATTCCACCGAAAACGGGCATGCTTTTGCGAATGCATCATCTTTCAGCTAGCAGGACCAATCAAAGCTGTTCGTCAAACAACGGTCAAGCGAGAAGAGCGTGGTTGTACACGAACTTACGTAGAAACACACGGAGCAGTTCTGAACCACGCTTTTGCTTCGCCGACTTTTCAGGGCCAGAAAAAATTAACTTAAGTAGTCAGTAAAACAATTATTCGCTCCAGACATAACAGACATAGGACATCATTACCTTTTCGAAATCCAAGGCCTCCAGCAATTCCGAAGCGCACTTGTTGGCCTCTTGAGCTTGCCGGTCCTTGGCCTTGGCGATGCACTCCATGCACTGGTGGCAGCGTTTGAGGAGGTCGCGGTCGGTGATGGTGGCGATGTACCGCATGCACTCCGCGTCTGACGGAAACTGCGACACTTCCTTGGCCAGCCAGTGAACCACCTGGAGGGATGGGGTGAACAAAGCGCGTGAGAAACGCGGCGAAGTTTGCGAATAACGAGTCAGCGAGAAACGTACGACAGTACGACATTCTAAGCCAGTGGTTCAACCCTGGAATGTTAAACCTCATTTTTCGTCACATGATCTCCAAGCAGGGGTTAATCCAGCCCGTTACTTAAAACAAAAAAAGCAAAATTTCATTCAATGAGGTTGATTACACATACTACACTGTAAACGTAACTCTTATTCCGTGGTTTGTGCACTCTAATAAAGTTCCTTAGTACGTTAACTCTGTGCTGTTATTAATGAAAACGAATACCACACCTGAGCGGGTTGACCTCACCCCACGTTAGTATCCAGAGAAAATTCTAAATTCTAATATGAAAAGCTCATTAAAAATATATATTGCATTTGAAGAACCTCTCCTGCTCCACGCTGGTAAGGAAGCACGTCCTGAGTGAAATACAGCCCTTGATTATCACAGTTGCAGCGCTATATCACATGGGAGAAAAACTCACAATAACTACTAACGTGGGGTGATTTCAACCCGAAACCACGAATTTTTCTCCCCGGTAGAAAAGTGCAGACGGCGCACACGAGTTTACGCGCACCAGTCGACATGTCAGACAAATATCGGCAGCCACCGCAGTGTAGAGGGCGCTCCTGCGCTTGCTTAGGTATGAACCACGTGATCACCTCACGTGACGGGGTTGCTTAAAGCCCGATTTAAGTTGTATAGTTCCGGGAGGCATGCCTGCCCAGGGGGGTGCGAGCCCTTAGGCGCTCTACAACATAGATACTGTACTTTGTTCAAAAAATTCAAGGAATACATAATTTATGTTGTTAACTCGTGAATTACATTTGCTTTACAACCTATTTAAAGTCAGGGAGCCTTGAAACAAAGCACAATTATACAAAGGGGGCGTGGCGGAGAAGGTTAAGAGCCACTGTTCTAAGCTATACGTTTATCACTTCACCACACTAAGCGAGCCAGCGTCTGTCATGCTACCGTACCTGCACGTGACCTTTGCGGAAAGCGGCCATCAGCGGGATGACGTTGCGGTTGTCGGCCGCGTTGACGTCAGCGCCTTTGACGACCAGCAGCTTCACTACGTCCAAGTGGCCTCCGTTGCAGGCCAGCCACAGAGGCGTATTGCCCTTCTTGTTTTTGACCTCCACCTGTGCACCCCTGCAACATCAGAACAAAACTTCAGCCAGTTCGGCGTGGCAAGGCACTTCTAGCATGAACCAGTGCTTGAGCAACGGTCCACTGACGGTGGAAGTGATCCGATGACGCATTCGCGGCCTGATCGCGATCGTTCTCACGATCGATTGCCACCGGCACTCGACGTCCGGGTGATCACCGGGCTTCGCGCGCCAACATCTCGCCCGTGCACAGAAAGCAGAGCGTGCCACACAAGACGCCCGTCACGCCGGGTGCAGGAAAACACATTCTCACCAAAATGCAACAAGAAGCCAAAAAGGAGTGCGTGTTTTTTCTCGCAGTGGCTGCGGCTAACCTGAACGCACTCGTTGCACTTGCACTACTTTGTTCGAACACAAAACCGCGTCCTCACCTGCTCAGCACCAGTTCGCAAAAGCGGTAATGGCCTTTGTCGGCCGCGATGGTCAGCGCGGTGTCTCTTGAAGACGGGACAGGAGGCGCGTTTGGGTCCGCTCCTTTGTCCAGCAACACTCGGCCAACCTTCAATTAAGCATAAATTTCGTTAGATCGTTAAACCAAGCAGCACGGGACAGCTGTTGACTGGTTGTTTGAAGACTGAAATAATTATTTCAGGTCACCGCGTAACTGTGCCTCAGGAAAAATATTAGCCAGAGAAAAAACTAGCGAATGGATAAGCGAATTTGCAGTCCATAATATCTTACGAAAACCAAATAGAAAGCTGGTCTGATTTCATAAAAAGTATTATGAATATCGCCAAATGCAGGGTAGCTTAAACATTTTTTTGCTATGGCACACTTATAACTTCTGGATCTGGCCGCGGCACACCTTTATGAAAACGAAAACCTACACTACACAAACTTTGCAACGGAAGGTATTGTGATTTACACAGTCAGACAATTATGATGTCATAAATGTCCGTTTAAGGATGTATCATTTTGTTATTTTTGAACAGTGCGTAATCACAATAGTAAAACAATTTCGTTAAAAATCAAAGTTTTAATACAAAGCAATGCAGCATGGACCAAACATTTTGTAAGCTTTTAGTCAAAACATGAAATTTTCGCGGCACCTTGCCGTCCCTGTCAAGGCACACAGTTTGGGAAACCCTGGTCTAATGCCTAAATCAGTAGTTCTGAACCGGTGGGAAATTCACTCTGGTTTGGTGCAGTGAGAAATTGTTTGAAGTTTTGCTCCAATATCCATGAAAGTAAATCTGATTATTTCGTCACAAAAATTAATTTTTTGAACAAACACCCACTTGCCAACTAGTGCATTGTTTTGCATATATTACGTTTTTAGTGTTGAACAATATTCAAAGTCACAATCGAATAACGATCATTGTCGTTAAAGGTAGGCAGTTAGGTTAACTGTTACGAGAAATCATTATGAAAATGCTGATTTTAGTTGATTAAAGTGTTTAAACTGAAATTTGATTTCGGTGAACATGAGGTTACGTTGTGTTGTAACAAGTTAGGCTAACGAGGAACTGAGAAAAAATGGCTTCGAATGCAGTGGCGTAGCCAGCCTAAAATTTTGCGGGGACAAAAATGTTTGACTTTAGACGAACAACAGTATTTTGTTTTTAGGACACTGCCTCCCAAAACATAAAATGACTGGATATGCTAAAAATTTAGGAAGGGGCATGGCCCCCCGGCTACGCTTACGTTCGAACGTACACTTTTTGCGGTGAAATATGCCAGCCTACTTTTTAACAAATCATCATTTTTTCGGAGACATCTACTGTAGTGCAAAAATGTGGATTGCGAAGGCTAATAAGCGAAAATACAAGTAATACAGCATCAAGTATGGTTTTCTTGCCACCAGAAAGATGAAGATATCCCGCTGTGTGTGCTGTGCATGAAAACGCTGCCTAACAGCTATTTAAAACCATTCCAGCTCACGCAGCATTTGAACAATACTCAAAATGAGCAAGATAGCAAGTCAATTGAGGACCTCAATTGAGAAGTCTAAAGAAGGTTGTCTCAAAATGTGTCAGGCTGGATACACCAAGCAAAATTTTCCATTGTTGAGACATCCTATGTGGTAGCACTTCACCTTGCCAAAGCAAAAAAGCCTTAAATACCATTGCACAACACTAGTGACAACCATGCCTCCTGGATTGTGCTGCAATAGTTTTGGACGACAGAGCTTGAAACAAGTTTCCCTAAATACACAATCAAGAGCAGAATCACAGAAACGACAAGCGATGTTAAATTCTAGCTCACTTCGCTGGCTGTTGTTATTAAGGCCACAGCGCGCAAAAAAAACGGAAATTGGATGACTTGCGCTGCGCGCTTTCGGCCATTGGCCTAATTCTCGCATCGAGATGTTAACGAAGAGAAAGCAATCGCAAAAATAACATTAAAATGAGCACTTTATTTTTTTGGTTGATGCGATATGATCTAAATGAGTGAAATCCTTTGAATTGTTATGTCTATTATGCGCAGCACTATTATCACCACAGAGCTAATAACCACTATTAGCTAAATAGTGTTCCGTAAAGCATCGTCACTGAAAGATCAGGGGGGAAATTAAAACTTGGTGATTGGCCTCAGTGGGAAATCAGATCGAAAAGGTCAAGAACCACTGGCCTAAACTACTGAACAACGTCTCGCATTCATCGTTGCTCAGCTCAAAACTTTCCATCCGCTCGAGTCCTGATCGTTTGTTTAACGCTCAATCAATAAATACACGAAGTTTCATAAAAGGAGCCGTGGTTGAAATCTGACACTCATTCCTCTGCTGAGGAGGATCATTATCGAGAAGCGTTCGTTCCTGCCTACCGACCTCACCCAACTTACTGAAGTAAACATTTCGGGGTCATCTACTTCAGTATCAACCCCTGAACAATTGCATGCGTTTCAGAAGTCAAGACTGAACAACATTCGCTTCTTCGAACCCTTTACTATCATTCGGAAAACCCGAAAAAAAACTTCGCGTTCCCAAAAGGTAATAAATAAATCATGCCGGTGTGATCTTGTTCCATGCCAAATATAAGACAATCGCAAACAAGAACTTTAACGTAACAAAACGCGAAAGCAAAATAGTTCCCGCAAACACAAGCACAGTGCATTTGCTTTGTATGGATGACACAATCGCTGCTAAAACCGCACTCGCACAGAAACTACCTCGGCGTATCCTCCCGACGCCGCTTCCATGAGCGGCGTCAGGCCAGTTTTGGCCCGATGCTCCACGTTGGCCCGCCGGTCGACTAACAGACTAACGACTTCGTGTCGCCCTTGGAAACAGGCCAGTGTCAGCGCCGTGTTCCGGTTTGTTTCAATCTAAAACAAAACAAAACAAACAGCACATTAACCTGTGCAAGGGTCAGAATAATCAGCATCGAAACACGAACATGCCACTATGCTGTGAGCCGCACCTGTGCTGAAGCGTCCTTTGGTAGTCCGATTCACCACTGACAATAATACGCTAACAGTCTTTGACAATAATAATCCACTACCCTGCCACTCGACTCGCGTCTCAAACTGATTGCCAGCCGTGGTTTAGGCAAAGTAGACGTTAATGGCGAAGGTTTCGCTTGCTTTAAGGCTGAGTGAGACCAAGACTCCAGCAACGCCAAACTCGTTTGACGCACTACAAATTTCGCAGCATCTGTCGGGCCGTGCATCCTTGGGAAATGTTGAATGTATTTCCCGGGCTGTTCCTCGGCTTCACCCGCGCTCGCCGCCGACACAGCTTCGCACTTGGTGCGCTACAAACATCGTCGCACGTGCTTGGCCACCTTCGCGTTTACCGCTTTAGATTTTGATTGTTCGAGAATTTGCAGTTCGCACCTTCGCGTGCAAACAAACACGCGCATCGAAAGAACGGCGGCTTCACACAATAGGAACTGGCAGGATGACCAGCTGAGATGGAGATGGACGAGTCGACGACTATCGCA
>JGI24158J21664_10005611_pt1 | contig 16424 bp, 13 predicted proteins | sample Ectturendosymbi3_FD_21664 | JGI IMG/M metagenome (IMG submission 21664)
TTCAGCAAAATACTACCACCTAACGGTTGGCACCCAGGGCCAGGCAAAGTGGGCCAAGGTGGCCAAAAAGTCCTCCACTTATGACGTCACTCACAAAAAAAACATAACCCCCAAGCAAATAATTTTTTTCGTGTGCAGACTAGAAGACTTCTTGCATCTTTTGAGTCTTTTACCAGGTCTGTAGAGCATACCGGACCTGAAAAATTCCAGCGCAAAGCCAAGTGCGTTTAGCCAAGTGCGTTTAGTACTTGTCAATCAGACAACATGCATTTTCACAACAACACTTGTCTATAATCTGGTTGCAAAAGGCCAAGAAAAGTGATTGCATTCTACTCAACAATGCATGAACCCAAGTAAGCATATTGCCAGGCACGTGCAGTAACAGTAGTCCGATGCACTGGGAAGAGTCCGGTTGCGCAATTAAAAAATTAGTAACTTGCAAAGTTCTTAATGATTTAAACAAATTTTCAGGCAAAATGCATAACAATCAAAAGAACATTCTCGTAAATTTCGGTTGAAAAAAATTTACTTTTAAAAAAGTCATGGTGCTTTAACAACTCCTCAACCGTGCTAATAAGATGGTTAGTAGTCTGCGCACATCTATAGTTACAAACCTAAAGTACCTAATTTTGAAGGTTTTCAAATTTTCAGGGATGATACGCATAGTTATGAAGATCATCTGTGAAAATTTTCTTTGTGCAAATATGAGTAAAAAAAGTTATCCTTATACATGCAACAACTGTCAGAACCTAAGTGTTTTGCAAAAAGTGTTGTAGCCTAGGCCTAGCAAAATGTTGGTGGATATCAAACTCCATAACTAAATATTGCTCTTATTACCTAAAACTTTCAAGGGTTATGTACCTAGGTATGGAGAACAGTATTATACATTTTCTGTACACACAAACTTCATAATCCTGCTGAATGGGATAAATTTTGTAGCCTACTTACGTCTGTAGCTCTGACTCGAAAGCACGTTACTCCATAGAGTATCATCAAAACCACTTCAAAATTTCATAGGTAATGCACGTAAGCATGAAAAATATTTAAGATTTTCTTTACAAATCTCGAGTACAAAGGAAGTAGTCTCAGTGTATGCAACAACTGTCAGAACCTAAGTATTTTGCAAAAAGTGTTCTAGCCTAGGCCTAGCAAAATGTTACTAGATATCAAGCTGCATAATTAAAAAATTTCTTGCTCATATTACCTGAAGTTTTCAAGGGTTATACGGTAAGTACGGAGAACATAATTGTAAGCAAATTTTCATTGCAAACAAATGAGTAGAAAAAATGTTATCGTGTTTCATGAAAGAACTGTTAGCACCTAACTATTTTTGAAAAAGTCTAGTAGCCTAGGCCTAGCAAGATGGTTTGAGGCAAAACCGTATCACTCAAAATGTTTTTAGTCAATTTATACAAAATATTCAGGATTAATATGTCTAGACATGAAGAACATTTGTGGAAATTTTCACCGCAAAAAAACAAGTATGAAAAAAGTTATCGTGTTGGCATATATGTATATATATGCGACATGTGTCTATCAGCACCCTGTGAATTTGAAAATATGACACATGTATGCTTCAATCTGTGCCAAAGGTATTAATTAAGACTGCATATTCAAAGACTTACTTTGATCTGAGCAAGTTTAAATTTAGTTTAAGCTACTGTCCTAAAAACATTCAAATCCAAACTACAATGTTAACGCCTGTTTAGCATCAACGCAAACAACACCTGAGTAAAGTTGTTCTGATCTTGCGTTATTATGTAAAATAAATCAGGAGAATGTAATATAGGACTTCTTGCACAGCAAACAACATTGTCAACTGTTTATTTCAATAAAGCTATTTCTGAAATACAATGCTTGACTGGTATTTTGTTTAGACCAGAGGTGACAAACATGCGGCCGGCAAAATAATGTCGTGCGGCCTGCAAAGCATATAGGTGAGACTGTTTGTTTCTGTTGATGAACAATGTTTTTCATATTTAACAGATTTCATAGTATAACTAAAAAGTTGTGCAGCCCGCTTACTCAGCAGTAACTGACAAAGTGGTCCGCAATAGCAAATAGGTTCGTCACCCCTGGTTTAGACAATACGATGACATTTTCTGAGGCTAACTGTCACACCACACCCGACGTATGGCCAAAGCACTCAGCATAATGACAGTAGCAGGGAAACACTCCAATGTGGATGCAATCTTCGTCAGAGTCTGGTCGTGTTGCCCTTGCCTTCCCATTGGAACAACATTTTGTAAGACCAAGTGCTAGCGGTTGAGAAATGGGGTGGTCTCATCAACACCCTAAACAAATCTCTGCCCAGGTGATCGTCAAAGGCACTTGAAGGACAATTCTTGTGTCGCGCAGTTACATTGTCTGTAACCTTGTACTGACAATTGCATTGTATAAAAGCTTTCCACAAAATATTTTCTAGTGTGAACACCATTCTGATCGTCGCGAACATGACAGCATAGCCATGTATGTATGTCTCATGTTTCAATACGAGAAATTCACCTAAAAAATAAGCTTCAATGGACATGAACCAGCATTGTTGGCGTGACATCAAAAGAGGCTCAAGCCTTTAGTCTTATAACCTAGCTAGCACAAAAAGCAGGGAAAATGTTAGCCTACACTGCAAAACAAAACCATCACAATTTTCAAGACTTGTGTCCTCTCACCATGAAGTAAAATATTAGAAATTAGCTCTGCATGTGCTTGTCTACGTTAAATTGACAGCTTTGATAACATCTAGGGTTCGATGCACAGATCAATGTTGATTGCTTCAGGTTATTGCGTAGGTGCTTTTTCAGCAAGGTAGCAATGTGGTTGTTTCGAATTAATCACACACATTACTGTAGAAGGGAAATGTTGTTGCCTGTTCCAAACCACCTGCATTAGAGGCCTGCAGTTGTAGCATCTGATATTTAATCAGCATAACTGCTTAGTAGGCTACCTACGGCACAAGGGGGCCGCCCGCCATGACAGTGACATGATGCTCCATAGTTCAAACACGCACTCTCCACACAACTCAGATTGACAAAAAAAAACACACAAAATAGAACTTTCTACAATGGCATAGGAGCAGGCGGAATCACAGGTTAACAGACACTTTCTTAGCAGAACATTTTTGTAACATCATTGGGGGTAGAACCACAAGACTACAGACCCATATTTCACACTCTTGTTTCCTAACCAGTGACACTGGTGCAACACTACTGCAGAGCAGTATGTCAATTCCAAAACAGGCCAAGCCCAGGTAAACAACGAATGAGTTGTGGCATGACATGCCATCCATCAAACAAACACTGCAATGTTTGGGCACCAGTGTTCCCTCTAAGATTTTTGTAAGTCGGCTAGTGCCCAAAAAGCGCCGTCAAGATCAAAAGAAACTTAGGCGCCCTTTGTAGATTTTCCTAAAATGCATCCATTTTCAACGTAAAAACTTTTCATCAACCATTGTTGGTGAATGACCAAAAAAATTTAAAATGGTCTTAACTTTTTCCAACATTTACACATGCAAGATTTTCTGATAAACGAACAAAGAGTCATCACAGAGGCAGTAAATGAAATTAGCTGCAGGCAAACTTCCTAGCCAAATGTGAACCTTTTCTCTCANGGGTTGCCCTGCATACGGTCCTGAATGACTGTTCTTGTCTTTGTTGTGCACTGCTGACTGTCGCACTAAACCAGTGGTTTTCAACCATTTTTGTACCACGACCATTACATCAACCCATTCTAGCCCAACAACCCCCTCTAAAACTCAAATAAAGCAAATGTAATACAGCTGTGTAGACAAAATATGTACTAATGACCCATCCAAAAATATTATTTGACAGATTTACAGAAAAGAGCATAAAATCGATTTCAAACAACAAAGGAATTTTACTTTGTCTCTTTTTCCCAGATTGATTTCAGGCTAGCAGCTAAATCCTGCATCCGAAATCTGAAAATGGTTTGTAGCGTGCTGTCTGAAGTGTGACTGAGTTAACAGTGTGTTGGTTAGCACTATATCTGAAATAGCCTAAGCAACAAACTTTCCTAGCCCACCAGCTATGACACGAGAATAAAACAACTACTATGTAATTGACGGCTAATGCCCAGTCATTGCTTCTTTCCGCCGCTTGCAGGCTTGTTTACTTTCATACTTGATACATAACAAACGATCGTGAAATTTTACCATCAAACTTTGTGGCCTTAGCCATTTATCAGCCGCGTGATGCAACATGAGCTGAACCTCAAACTTGATAACAGTCGTGATAAGCCGGACAAAAAACAAGTTTTACTGTCCTTCAAACTAGGTGCACTATACTCAAAACACAAGAAGTTATGTTAAAGGCCTCTATGAACGACTTAGCTTAATTTTATCAGGCATCTTACTTCAGGTCAAATTTCACAAAATCTGTTCATTCTTTCCAAGTTCAGATATTACAAAACATGTCTGAGACGCCTATCCAGGACTTTTTTGAAATTGCTTCGCATAAAGTCACAGTCGCACGTCACAATTTGTGGGTGCAATCACAGTCTAAATGTGTTCAGATTCAAAGCATTCTTATAAAATGTGAAAGTCAAGAACTTCACAATGTGCCCGAACAACCCAGCAAAGATTTATGGGCGTGCAAAATTATAGGTGGCCAAAGCATTTTTACAAAATGTTAAAGTCAAGAATGTTTGTTTGCGTGACACATAAATCATGAAAATGCGCCCACAACTTTTTTATCAATCTTGCAAGCGGAACGCTTCCAAAATGCGTCTGAACTTCACAGCAAGCCGCTTCAGTTTTTAACACAAAAACCGAGGAATTGCGCGCATAACTTTTTCTGTAAAGCTTACAGGCAGAGAACTTCCAAAATGCGTCTGAATTTCACAGTAAACAACTTCGTTTTTGTACGCAGAAACCGAGGAATTGCGCCCAGCACGTTTTCTGTAAAACTTGCAGGCGGAGACCTACCAAAATGCGCATGAATTTCACGGCAAACAGCTTCGTTTTTGGACGCAAAAATCGTGGAATTGTGCCCAGAAGTTTTTCTGTAAAACTCGCAGGCAGAGTACTTTCGAAATGCGTTTGAACTTCACAGAAAACAGCTTCGTTTCTGGACGCACAAATCGAGAAATTGTGCCCACAACTTTTGCTGTGAAACTTGCAAGAGGAGAACTTCCAGAATCCGTCTGAACTTCACCTCAAATCGCTTCGTTTTTGGACGCACACATCGTGAAAATGAGCCCAGAACATTTTATATAAAGCATGCAAGGCGAAAACGTCAAAAATGAGTCTGAACTTCATGCAAACAGCTTTGTTTTCGGACGCAAAAATCGAGAAAATGTACCCAGAACTTCTTTTATTAATTGCAAGGTGAACACATCCAAAATGCGCCTGGACTTCACAGCAAACAACTTCGCTTTTGCATGCAAAAATCGTGAAAATGCGCCCAAAACATTTTTGTAAACTTTGAAGGCGGATAACTCAAAAAATGCATCTGAACTTCATGGCAAACAGTTTTGTTTTGAGACGCAAAAATTGGGAAAATGTGCCCCAGAACTTCTTTATGAACTTTGAAAGCGGAGAATTCTTAAAATGCGTCTGAACATTCTATGCTGTGACCTGAGAACGGCTTCAATAGTGAAAATATGTCCCGTACATCTTTGAAAAAATATTCAAATTTTGTTTTGTGAAATTTTCTCCAGTGAAGAAAATTGGGTCCAAAAAATGCACGTGCCGATTTTCAAAATTATTGTCGGCTGGCGTCTGAAAACGGTGCCGAAAGTGCCGTTTTTTTCGGCTTAGAGGGAACACTGGTGTTGGGTTTGATAATCTTGGCAAATTAATCTTCAAAAAAACGGAAATTTTCCATTCATGTTGGGCTTCCTACTTTTTGCTTTGCCCAAGTCGTCACCCCAATTTTGTAATTCTAGAATCGCTGCTGGTTTGGTGGTAGTTGCAACCAAATAGGTGGAAAATACTTGGTTGTTTGCAGTAATCCCTGGAAATCTTCAGACTTGGTGCTTTATTGCCCAGATACAACCACAAACAGCTAAATCTCTTTCCAGCAAGCCAGCTGTTGCCTTTGCAGTGATTAAGTTGCATGAATGCAGGACTACTTCAGTTACTCAACACTGTTTCTTTTAAACCACCAATGCAGCCTATTAAAATATCTCTTAACACCTACTCCCATGCAAAATAATTAATTTGAATCAACACACAGCAAGCACCTCATGCAGTTTACTGTAACATATGCAAGCAATTCAGAAAATGGACAATTTGACTGCTGCAACACCAGTTAATGGATGATTTTGCACAACACTAACTGTCTAACAGTATATGTTTAATTCAAACAGTATAGACATACGTGATGGTGAGTATCTGCGCGTTTGCTGGAAACTTTGAATGTCTGATGAACGTTGCATTATTTTTACAACTTCCATAGCCTCTTTTCGAAGATGGAAGTCTTTTGAACGAATTGAAGTGTGTCTGCAAGCATGTGAATGTAGCAGTGGCACTATAGAAAAGGCTGGATATGCCAAGCAATAGTAAGCATTTTTTCATAGTTATGTAGATGCAACACAAAACTGCTTGATGTACCTAAAATCGCTTTTGCAAAAATGCAATGCTAGGTTTACACAAAACTATTAATACTGTTGTTTACAGACAGTTGCAATCATACCCTGATCCGTCAAATGATTGATCTGAGTGCTTATGAAGAATTGGAGACAAACTGGCAGGTCGAAAGAAGCTGGTACTGGCACCTGTTATTTCCTGGTAATCATCATTGAGACCAGAGTCAGAAACAAGGAATTGATCTTTGACAGGCACATCTTGTTCATATACATCAGAATCCATACATTCTGAGATAAAGCAACATGACCTTACCTTGACAACAAGATTTTCAAGTTATCCATCAATACTGAAGATTTTCATAAATGATTCAAAATCTGAAATTGGCTTTGTCAAACATTGTGACCAACAACTAAAAGCAGTTCAGTGGGTGGCAACGCAATGTACTTGTATACAAGTAACATGCAGTTTTTGTTACGTGTTTGTCAAAGTAATGAAATTGTTCATGCATGAGCTGGAGTTGTAGTTATTTTTCCAGAACTATATTTCAATCACATGAAGCAATTCGTGACGTAAACAAGTTTCTTCTATCTGATTCCTGGGCATTTCCCTTTTGTGTGTAGATAGGTTTCTTCCAAATGGTCTTAAAAAAACATAATAATTAAGCTACTTGGTCACATGCCAAACATCACAATGGAAATTTTATATAAATTCATGTAGACAAAAGATGAATTTATATATATATATGATTCCAGACATATTGCTGATTTGAATAACAAAACTGTTTTTGAAATTTGGAACCAGTGGTTCTTGAGGTTTCCTGTAGTTCTTGACACACACACAACTATTATTTGAACAACCACGAGAAGGTACTGAATATAGTTACTTTCAGAAGTTCATTTTTCTTCATTACCTCATGATAAATTGATGATCAAACAATCAATTACACCATTTTATAGGATGAGGATTTCACACTTACAACAAATACAAAAAATTTTTATCTCTGAAAAAATACACCCAAACCCTTTGTATCAACCATTATTTCACGTTCTCTCATTTGTACTATGAAACAGCTAAAGAAATCTCCAGATTTCTTCAAGCTCAAAATTTTCATCCCCATATTATTATGCTCTTGTAAACCATGACATTTGATGTTTTCAAAATTATGTGGTAGTAAATGGAAAGGATAAGAAAACATGAAGCCTCAAAATTTTCAAGCAGAAAATTGCTCAGGTCAATTGATAATAATTAAACAAGTGAAACATATGTTTGAAAAGTATGCATTTGCTGAACAAGCTTGCATTGAAAAAACATGACCTTCTGTCACAATGGATCTTATTATGTGATAATGCACTGAAATTGAATCAAATTATATTATAGAAGGTTCTAGAACAGTGGCTCTTAACCTTTTCTCTGCCAGGCCTCCCTTTAGCAATTGTCATTTGTTTCAAGCCCCCTGACTTCAAAGTAATTTGGACGGAACACTTTTTTGTTCAAACCCTTTCCATGTTTCAGAACGTGTATTTGCGTAAGAGCTCATGCCCCCCTGGGGTGGCACAATAGCATTCTGTGGCTAAAACCAATGGTAGGTTCAAAAGAACCTTTTTTCCTGGAATCACACTACAGCAGGTTTACCTTCAAGAAGGGCATTATGAGAAAAAGATAGCATTCAGTTGCATGCAGTAATTGATAGAGTCAGATATATTTAGTCAGGTGGAAATAATGCAAAGATTTTCCTTACCAGACAGAAAATATTTTTGACACATGCACCTCAAGACAGTGAAAAATGCCTTGAGGCCATTTTCAAGTCTAAAAGCAGGCCAGCTTGAAATTTTACCCACCAAAAAAGACAATATTCATGCATGGAAAAGTCAGTCATTACAGATAAAAGGTTTTTTTAAGCACTAAGTGAGAAAAAGAAGGAAGGCATGTTAAAAGAGAAAGTTGAATCAGATGAGGAACTTGTTTGTTGAACCAGTTACCAATGCACCACTAAGTAATCAGTTAAAGTTTCCCAAGTACTACAAGAGTAAACCTGAAGACATAAAAATGAGTGATGAGTAAATATGGGGAAATTTGAGCTGCTTTTAAGCCTTAAAGCCTACTACTTGGAACAACTTAAAAAAGTTTTCTTTGAGCATGTCAGTGATGAAACCCCAACAAGTATGGAAATGAACTTCTTGCACAAAATTGTGAGTACAACCAATACAAGTGACTTGTTGTGGGATTGGCCCACTGTGAAATACATGGATATTCTTTTCTGTGCATTAAGTATTATTTTTATGTTCCAGATTAGCCAACACTTACAGATGCAGGCAGAGGAAAAGCTTGTTTAATTTTTAAGTGAGAGCATGGTGAGCATGGTGTCCAAAACGTTTGTCAACCTCTGCAAGTTTGGAAAAGAATACTGATGACCTACACAAGACCGCTTGAATTGAAGTGATCATTGCAATCTACTGTTTTCGCATGAAACCATGTTGTAAATAAATCATAGCAAGCCTACATTATGGTTAAATACTAGTGCAAAAATGTGGATTACTTTTAATGTACAGAACACAGGTAAACATGGATGAAAGAACCGTAGTGTTTTTTTACCCAGAAAAAGTTTTTCTTTACCCATTCACCTGGGCAAAAAATTGTTGTTTTTTAATAACAAATTTTCTTTGGGAAAAGATAGCCAAAAATATAAATGTCACAATCTNCTCTGACATGGGGGTTANTTTCTGTCAAAGTACCAAGAAAATACCTGAGCTTGTTTCAGAGATACAGACGACTTCGGCTAATTGCATACCGGTTAAACGCATAAATCGCATAAGATTGTATCGCATAAGATTCTAGAATCCCAAACCAAAGCCATTCACACGTGAAGAAAATAGTCCGGTTAATCGCATACCGGTTGTTTGCATAAACTGGTTATTCGCATAGAAATATACCATACATTTGTAAACTTAATCGCATAGTTAATTTTGAAAGAGTGTAAAGCGCACTGCTCAGACAGCCTGAAAACCTGCGGTGCCATTAATCCGATTAAGCAACTGTTGCCGAAACGACCCCCTTCACCAACGTGCCAAAATCAACGCCGCGCATTCAACTTCCAGGCTTCAGCACATTGTATACAGGCCTGTCTGGTTGCGTCACAACCCTAATGGTGCGAAGCTTTGTCTCGAAAGCAGAACTTATTAAGTTTATTTTATGGCATTGGATAAGGGCCCAACGCATGCAACTATGCTTAACTCTTTGCACAAGATGTGTTAAATTCTTTACAGAACAGAAAATGGTGCAACGCTGCTACTGTACACCAACTTGGAATTTTAGTTCCATTTGATGACTGTTACTTTTCCGAAGCACTGCGCAGAGTACACGCACAGAGTACACTTCACAGTTAAAAATGCGGAATTATGCCGTGCGTTTCGCCATGAACAATTCACTGTTTCAACTTCGTTACTTATTTGACTTCACTCTTTCTGTTTTTTCACTTCAATCAGATTGGTTTGGTGAATGCCCCAACCGAAAGTTGCTTAACAAACACCATTGGGATTATAAAAGCTTCATGACGCCACAGGCTAACAAATCAGTTAAGTCTTTACGTACAGCGCCCAGCTGTATCAGGACCAATACATTTTAGAACTTCTAGAAGCATTTCTACATTCCGCAGTTCTACAAATCTTCCTACACGACAGCTGTGAGACTTAAACATGTTCACAACTGCATTGCACAGTTCAAAACAAGCAGAAAAATGGCCGTGAGCGAGCAAGGGGTTTTTAGAACATCTAAAAGCATTTTTGTATCCCACAGCTTAGAAATCTCCGCGTTCGGTGTCAAGCTATAACATACAACGGGGTCAGGTACCAAGCATGTGGACGGAAGTCGAGAAGGGTGATAAAACTGTGGATATTTGTTTGATACAGATAATCGCATATTCTGGTTAAACACATAAAAAAGCTTGGCAAATTGGCTATGAAATTAATCGGTTTTGTCTGTATTACAAACTTAAAATTTGTTTTTTTTACCCCATTTGAATATACACTCAGAGATATGCTCTACACACGAACACTCAACACTGAGCAATAGACTGAAACCGTGTTGCAGCAGCGTTGTTGATCGTGAGCATGCATGTGTTGCATCTGAAAGTCTCCAGATCTTTTAGACACTAGTCCGGCTATATCCAACCCGCGGCCCCTGGCGCGAAGGTTTCGTGCGGCCCAGCAACTTTTCATTATGGTGTGTGCACAACACAATGACAGCCTGTCTTTGCTTTTATTTATTCAAATTCCATATTTTTGACACACTAGTCTTTATTGCCTGGTGGGAAGAAGCTGTCAATTCCACTTAGTTCTTGCACTCCAGCCGCAAGGCGTGGAGCACCATCAATAAATGTATTAGCAGGTCTGAACACTCCTCCCATCTGTGCCCCATTTCAGCAAACTCCACCGCTTCACAACTTGTTTAGAACCTGGCCCACAAATAAGGAACCGCGAGGCCACAAGGCCCGTGAACAAGTAAGTGTCCGATATATGGAAAGTCCAAACTCATGAGAGAGATAGTATCTCTGGCTCCTTCACGCCAGAGGAGGTTGCTAACGCTCCCAACCACATGGAGCTAGGAATATCCCAGGGATTAGTTTCTATTTTTACTGGAGTTTACACTCCACGCCAGACCAGCTCTCAAAACCTGGTTATGCGGTTTCTTCCCATCCTGCATGCGCCAATTCAAAATTCCGGGATGTGGAGAAGAGCACTAGTAGTTGCAATCCCTAAGCCTGATAAGCCATTGGGGAACTCTACTGTTCTCCCCTTCAAGATCCTCGAGAGACTCATCTACACTTGTGTCGAACCAATATTTGTTCAATTACACCTGCAGGAACAAGCGAGCTTTCGACACGGGATGTTGACTGCAGATCAGGTCACCTTGTTCAAGAAAGACATAAAGGATGGCTTTTTGGCTAAGAAGGCCGGAGCTATGTTTGTCAATCTCACAGCAGCGTATGACATTGTATGCCAGGCAGCCAGGCACATGGTCTGCATGATCATGCAGCTCATTGGTACTTGCAATTACCGATGGGCATTTCAGAATAATATACAATTCCAAAATTATTCCAGAATAGCCAAACCAAATCCAGAATACAAAATCCTATTGTTTTTTTTTGTTCTACAAATCACAGTTCTACAAATCTTCATACATGGCAGCTGTGAGATATAAACATGTTCCCAACCACAGGGTATATAGTCCAAGGCAAGCAGAAAAATGGCTTCAAGTGAGGGAAACGTTCCATGACCAATATGGGCAATTATTACGTCACACACGCAGTGGGCGTGTTTAAGATAATATGCAATGCACTGGCCGCAACAACTTCGAATTTACGTTTCTACTGATGACCGTTGGTTTGCTGAACACTAGAAAGGATTTCAGAATTTAAAATACTGTATCAGGAGCAAGGGATTTTAAGAACATCTGGGAGCATTTTCATATCCCACAGTTCATGAAATCTCAGTCAGGTGAGCACGCATGTGGAACAATGTGATTGTTTTGTAATAATCGTATACAACGTTAGAAGGGAAATGCTGTTACCTGTTCCAAAACACTCGCACTATAAACCTGCAGTGGCAGCGTCTAATATTTGATAAGCGTTCCTGCAGAGTACCTACGGCACAAGGGGGCCTGTAATGACAGTGAAGCGATGCGCCACTAATGTAGTGCAATACATTAGGGTTTTCCAAATTTCTGCACATTAACCGTGATCGCAGGTTGGTTGTAGTTAATTATGCACTGGAAAAAGATCTTTAAGAAGCTGATGTGGCAAGTTATATAAACATTTTTTCAAGCCATTTGTGCAAGCAAAGGCAACTGCTCATTCGCAGTTTTCCTCTCTACAGGAACTTTTCTAGCTGACATGTTAACAAAATGACTACAACAGATTTTAAAACATCCAGGAAACAATGCACTCAACGACTTACAAATGCATGTAGCCGGTTAAGTAACTGCAGAAATCACTGCGCATGTTGATGTCTCACAAAAGCCTATGTCGTGAACTGTAAAATGTCAGTGTATGCACAATAGTGCTTGCTAAGTTTCCACTTGTCCACGTGGCATGAGAAAAACGCAGGGAGTGGACTGAAACAATGTCTGCATGAGTATACTTAGTGCTGTTTCCATACGGTGCAAGAGAAAAAAGAATGTGAAAGGACTGAAAAAATGTCTGTTTGTGCGCATTAAGTTTCATGTGGTGGAACCAAGTACACCGCTGATGTTGTGAAAGATCAAAACCGAATCCAATTACACGGTTTAAATTAGCATTTTGGATTCAGATAGTTTAGGATCCGAATCCTTCTGGATTCGGTATTCCTAAATGCCCATCCCTAATCGCAATTTCACCTTTACAACAGGTAACAACAAANGGAGCCAGTTACAACNCCTCAAGAATGGCGTCTCACAGGTTTTCATCTTCGCAAATCTTCTTTTCAACATCTACACCTCTGACTTGCCAATCACCGTCTTCAGAAAGTATGCTTACGCTGACTGTCAAGCAATCATGACTGCTGATGGACACTGGCAAACAGTGGAAGGAGTGCTCAGCAAAGACATGGCGACAATAGGTAAATACCTCCAGACTTGGAAGCTGGAGATCAGTGCTACAAACATGGTGTCAGCAGTCTTCCAAATCAACAAGGAAGCTAAACGGTGAGCTGAAAGTCACCTTCAACAACAAAAACCCCCTTTTGCTCTGAGCCCGAATACCTCAGAGTAACGTTGGACAAGACGTTTACATATTGCCAACACCTCGAGTCACTTCGCAAAAAGCTGACATCATGCGTCGCATTCTTGAGGTGTCTTGCTGGCTCTGGCTAGGGTGCTTGAGCAACAACTCCACGAATAGCCACCTTAGCCCTGGTGCATTCAACATCAGAAAACTGCTTTCATGCCTGGTGCCGCAGTGTTCACATACATCTCATTGATCCTCTCTGACATGAATGACACTGTGCGAACTGTGACTAGATGCCTGTGTCCTACACCAGATAACAACCTTCCAATCCTCGCAGGCATCCAACCTGCTGAGTTTCGTCGCAAAGGAGCCACACTGTCTCTAGCATGCCGTGCAATGGAGCCTGGACACCTGCTCAACTCAGCACTCACCTGTCCATCGAGTGCAGATGCACAGTGCCTGAAATCGAGACACCCATTTGTACTTGCTGCACAACAACTCATCAGTTAATCTGACAGCAACATACGTGCGGCGCACAGAGTGGATAACCAATGGAATTAGCAGTGGTTGGATAACACTACGATGCTCTGTACTTCGTACTTTCAGCTCGACATTGGCACCCACAGCCAGAATGGCTCTGCCAAGAACAGTGTGGATTTTATTTAATCGCCTCCGCACCAGTGTTGGACATTTCCGTTCCTGCTTACACAAATGGGTATGGCCTGTTCTGTGGATTCTGAGTGTGGCGCAGTAGAACAGACCATTGACCATGTGATCCTCCACAGTCCAACCCATCAACCACCCCGTGGATTGCATGGCCTGACAGTTCTGGAAGACAATCGAATGGCTGGTCAACACCTGCCCAGAAATCTAGTGCCGCCTAGCAGTGGATAAGAACTCACTGAAACGATGAAGAAGGTGTACTATGCACAGGTAGACTTCCACATATTCACTGTTACATTGGTTCAAAACTGATTTCTTGTGTTTTGATTTCTGCTCATGTGTTCCTCTGCACTAAACAGATTCCTTACCATACCTTGTTGATCCATTAACATTAAATTCGCCTATGGCATCGCACTTTGCAAGCGATTAAAAGAACCATACAGTCGTTACCATTGTAGTTTAACTAAACTTTGGTTTGCTAAAATGAAAGGAAGTCATTCAAAACGCAGCCTTCACGAAGATAGTGACAAAATTTTTGGTCCAGTAAAGCATTTCGGTTGGACATGGCTGGACTAGTCAGTGCACTTTAAGAACACAACAGTGTGGAAATACAGAAAAAATCTGGATTATGAGATAAGAAAAGAGCAAATTTCATTCGGAATAGGCGAAGAGCTGGATTAAAAACCCCGGACAAACCAAAAATTTTTAAAAGGAAAACGTTTGAAATCATTCATACCACCGATTTTATCCAAGTTGGGCAAAGATCCAGATTAACCGAGGTTTACTGTATGTTCTCCACACCTGTGTTGAAAAATGTTTCAACTTTTGAATACAGGTATTCGGTTTTGGGCAAAAACATTGTGATGGGAAAAACTACATTTTCCTGTGCGAAAGCAAATTTTTGGAGAAAAAACGAATTTATTTTCTTAATGAATTTCGCGTAGTAAAGACTAGATATTCTACTGAAGCATAATATAGTTGACAGGTCAAAGATGAAGAACACTACTACAAAATTACATAAGTTATTTTAGTGACAGCATTGGATACAGAAAATTTTTCTTCGAGGATAAATCCTACTTTCAACACCATATTAAGCTGATTTAAAGTGAGTAATACTCCACAGAGTATTTTCCTTTGATTTACGGTTTTACTACAGCCATCCTCTGGATTTAGATTCACCATCTGGATTCACCACAATTTCTGAGTGTTCATCAGTGGGACCCTCTTTCAGCTAAGCTTCCCCCCTGGCTCAAACTTCTAGTTATGCAACTGGTTTGTTGTCAGCATAAATATCTATGTCAACAATTAATGTAATTTTTCTTTTTTTCAGCTGCTTAATCGATACAGATTGGTAATTTCGTTTATGGCATTCATTCATATCATGTTGTCTGAAATTATAATTACATGAAACCATGCAAATGGGTTTGTTTCCTTTCTGGGGATGTTTCAAGACAAATGTAATCACGATTATAATTGTGACTACTTTCAATGTAATCGTAATCAAGCATGTGGCAAATAATCATAATCGATTGCATTTGTGATGTATTCGTCACATGTCTGGCAAACTATGCAGAAAATTGTTCATCTGTTGTTCAAGATGAAGTGCAAGGGTATTATTGGAGTGAGGAACAACACACAGTACAGCAAATAGACCGTTATGTGAAAATCCGGGATGAGAATCTACCTCAAACATTATTTGTTTCTTTTAGGATAATCTACTAAATAAATACTGACACTGTTTTAGTGTTTGCTATCCAGAAAGTTTCAGCTGGCTGCAATCAATGCCACTTACCTGGCATGGATCAAACTGAACATTTCTCTTAGTGTGTTGGGAAACTCATGTTGAAGTGTATGTCAATGAATGCTGCTCACCAAGGAGTGCAGAATATTTCAGCCATCCATTTTAAACCATGCTGATCTCTCTTCGATGACATATGTAACTTGTGCACATGACAATCAGGGGTAGATTGATTTAATTGACAAAAATGACATCAATGAAGGTGATATTTGCATAAATTTTTTTTGATCGATATGGACCATCTGCATTCTTTTATTGGGCACATCAGGAAGACAGATGCTGGGAACCGCTCTCTAGGTTTATCTTCAAAATCAACCCGCCAGAGCGGCTTGAAGCACATTATATCAGACTGTGCAAAGCAACATCATCCAAAATTTTGATTCTTCAAAAAGAGAATGGTGTATTATTCATCATGATACCTGGCAGATACATGGATTCAGACCAAACCCGTACCAAATTTGGTTTAACCTATTACGTAGAGTTGAAAAAACTGGCGATATTTGTTCCACAACAATTGTGAGAGTAAAAAGTACTTTAAAATCCTTGCACTGATTTCTTTAAATTTTAGTCAGAACCATTTCCTTCCAAATGCCACACACTGTTCCTTGAAAAGCTGAATGCATTGTTTTAAAGTCACATGCTGTTGCACTTTCCATGCTGTTGCTTCCTATAATCAAGTCTTGAAAGAAAACACTGCTGCATCTTGTAATGTTCTTACATTA
>JGI24158J21664_10005613_pt1 | contig 16421 bp, 13 predicted proteins | sample Ectturendosymbi3_FD_21664 | JGI IMG/M metagenome (IMG submission 21664)
TGGAGTTGGGAGTCAATAAATTTTATCGAATGAGCTTTGGCTACATTGACAGTACAACAATATAGTTAACCATTAGCTGTAAATCCAACAAAGTTTGACTGACTATCGGAAATATACCACAAAAACAATTAATCCATTAGCAATATCGACAAACATTTCCTCATTGGTTGCAACAGAAAACTATTGTAAATGGAATAAAAACATATCGGCCTCCACACCTTTTCTTTCTGGTATGACTGCGTGTAGCATGCATATCAATACGACTCGTGTGACATCACAAAACTACTGACTCCCCCTCCCCCTTGTCACAATTTGTCACAAATCTGGTGACCCCCTCCCCCCCGTTAGGGTGTGACGTCATTTATGGACGACCCCTAATCTTATGTCGCATTAATTTTTCCGCTCAACCAGCGAGGAAGGATGATACATTACGAAAAACAAATAGTGCTGTGTAATGTTTTATTGCATCTAATTCATTTCATTCCAGAATCATTGCAGTTATTATTTGTAACATTGTTACTGTGCAATGTATACGAGTATGTTCGACTTTTTAAACTTTTGTCATATATTCACAGACCAGCCCACTTTGGGAAATCCTCTTTTATATGTCTACCCAAACCTTTAAGCTGCATCGCACAGTATTTGCGTTGTATGCTATATCATCAACTCTTCACTGACCAGACATTGTATCCGATGGAGTGGTTGGTGAGAACAGATACGATAGATCAGTACCGTGATTGTTACGTCATCATATGAAGAGGATTGTTATATAGTAGTTTCAACCCTACAGTTCTAAACTGTTCGTGAATCTGACATAACAGGGCTTGCTGCTTTCAATCTAATTACTATTTCGTTTCAATTTTAGAGACAGTTTATTTTATGCAGACTAACAGTTTGTCAATCAAACTAAACGTGGTATTTACTGCATTTGTCTTAAAAACATTTTTCCTTTCAGTGTTGTGAAGATTACACGAGTGTTCAAACTTATCCAGTATGGCAAAAAAATGAAAGTACTGTAGGCTATATGCACTATGCAGAAAGCTTACTCAATGTGCTTTTACCTCCCGATTCACTGTCAGACAATGGTAACGAAAAGCCACAGTTTTTGTGCCACATATAAAATCTTTCTTTTCGTGTATAGGAAAGACAAGTGTTTGCAATGGTTAGGTTTTGTGTTCTATAGCCGCCTAATACAGTGGTCTCCAAACTACGGCCCGCGAAGACGTTTTGCCTATAATGAAAAAATAATATAATTACGAAAAATTTGTTGATTTGGTAGAGAATAACATCGAGAAAGAATCACATTATAGAAGATGTCCGGCCCTCCGACTGTTGAGTAATAGCTTGTGTGGTACTCAGACAAAAAGTTTTAGACCCTGGTTAAATACAACGCGAGTTTCTGTATTTCTGACCAGGCCGTTACCAAACCACATTTCTAAATAACCCAAAAGAGGCTGACAAACAAAAAAATGGGATCCGCAATTGCTTCAGAGCGGAAAAATGATTCTTCCACGACAAAAAGGTACAGAACCACTCAGGGGCGGATCTAGCCACTAAGTTAGGGGAGGCAATTTCAGTAATATTTGGTAGATGGTCTTATTACGGCTTCGCTACTGTAAGAGAGATGAAGTATACTTCACAACACTACTGTGACAAAACAATGGACGGTAAACTGACCTTATATCGCGAATGTTGTTTTCCGAATTGTATAAAATTATATGGCGTATAAAATTACTTTCGTAGCTTTTAGGGGGGGGCGATCGCCCCAATCGCCCCCCCAGGACCCGCTCCTGGAGCCACTGTCACAATATTGCGGCCAAAGCAAAGTAAGCCAAAGACATAAAGTAACTTTTCGCTAATTAACGGAATAAGCTCTATCGTTAAGAGAGCATAATATCGCCAAAAACTCGCGATGAAAAAATGAACAGCGCATAGTTGAAGATGTGTTACGGAAGTGACACTCACACGTGACATGTGTTAAGGCAGTGACACTCACACGTGACATGTGTTAAGGCAGTGACACTCTCAGTCTCACACGTGACATGTGGTGAGTCAGTAACACTATCACGTGACATGTTCGTTGCTTTGACCGCATTTCTCGGCATATATCCACGTCACGCGTAAATTTTCGTTCAGGTGGCAAGAGCATGATTGCATCACAAGTTGTGATTACACCAAGAGTGACTGTTTAATCTGCTCTGAGGTATGAAAACAAAAGTTTTGTATATTTTAATTTGACAAAAACTAATGTTACTGAACACGCAACTTCAAAACTGTTGCTTTCAATGATTAATCACCGTGGTGTATATAAAATCAAGATTTATGTTGTAAATTTATTTCTTGCTAAAGATGGTAGGTTTTGGGGATTACAATAAATGTTTTTATTCATCAACAATAAAATAAACTTTTTTGTTCATCAGCGACAACAAACGAGCATCCGATGATGATTTTCTTGCTTTAGCAAATTAAGGAAAATAAAAAAATACTTAGAAGTTTACCACGAATTGGTGCGCCATAAACAATTTGAATCACACAAAAAGGCAGGTGATCAATATTACATGCGATTCGATGAAAATAAGTTGCATTGTTTAATATTTCCAAATAGCCAAAAAATATCTCATAAATGTTTCATATACTACTATGCATTGGATAATCATAATTGATACTGCACTAATTTAACTGCAATGAAATAGCTTCTGCTTTGTATGTTGTAAGATTATCAAACGGATGCGCAATATATGAAATTGCTTTCAAAATTACCGCTTAAACTCACATTCCCACAAAGGATTGTCATTTCAACAGTTGTTTTCAAACCGACTTACACATATTTGTCGGAACAAACTTAAAGTTGATGCTTTTGCAACAGTAGACATTGACGCTGACGATCAACGACAATGCAACATGTGCTTACTTTCAGTGCTGCAATTGAAGATGAAAAATTCTTTTTCTGTTTTACTTTCGTCAGTTGACATCTCCATTTCGATCGGAGTGAACAGCATTGACTTCTGCTGTTTGCTCAAAAGAAACTGCGCCTGTTGCAAAAGCGCTACTCTCGCTTCGGTGACTTTGACTTCGTTCGGCGAGACAGAGATGTCTTTATTCAGAAGCCGAAAACAAATGTCCTTTTCCCTTTTTCTGCAAAACGTACAACGCAATGGAACATTTGACTTAAGTTTAGCATGTTTTGCAGTGTGAGCAAGCGCGACAATCATCTAGCAAGTGTGATTTTTATACGTTATGCAGGATGTACTTTTCACATACTAACTGTTTTCCTGTGAATATAACACGACTTATGACTGTTGATGAGTTATTGTAGCGTTCTTCAGCAGCGCTGCACCTAGCATTCGACTTTGAGCTATGACGTGACAAGGGGCGGTGTTACAAACAACGCACACCAAATATGCCACCATACGCCACTGAATGAACCCCCTCCCCATGAAAATTTTCTGCGTACAGTACACCACTGCGGAAAACAATGCAACAGACATAACATTTCCAAACAAAAACGATGGCAAAAACAATTTTTATCCACAAAAAGCATGAAGATGTAATGCAATTACCCACGGACCATAGCGAAGTACCATAGTTGCATGGTACTCCACGCAAGCAGCAAAAATTGTTGAAGAAACCAACACTCTGACTAATCCTAGTCTGATCTCACATCAATCTAAATTGTTTGATCCAATAAATCAGCAATAATATTTTAATTCACAAATTATAGCAACTACTATTGAAGACTATTTTTGACACAAGGAGAATGCACAGTGTGTAGCATCTCTCCTCCAGGCAGTGATGGGTATTCTGTGATGTGCCACGGACCAGATCATATTTATATTGCATGGAACTTCTTGGAGAAGGTGAGGCTATCCTAACTTCATAAAAATCTAAAGGTACTGTATCAGGATGAATGACACTCCAATACACGGAATTAAATTACATAAAATTGCTTTAATTCTCATTTTAGTCCAAATGTTTAACTGTGGTATACAAGAGGATATCTACACAAATAATTTCAAGTATGCACCCTGTTTGTAAAGTTGGAAGAAGACGTTTGCGCTAACCACATACTTGCAGTATATCACTCCCTTCACCTAAAAACAAAATCTACGAGCTCAGTAGTTGCGACGCAACACAAAACCGATAGTAAAACAACTGATTGATGTAATCTAGGGTGGGGTTGATAAACGTTGCAAAGGGAGACAAAAAAGTCCGTAAATAAAAATACATGTGTGGTGAGATAGGCGATCAAACAAATGGGAAAACATGAAATCGCACTTCTTACTGACCGTTTGTGTCCCCCTGTTACGTTTGTGTCCCCCTGTTACTGACAACTGCATCAGCTGTTCACAGGTTTACAGTTATAAACGAGAGCATCAAAGTGCGTTGATTGCAGATCTGCTACTCGCTGTTGCACCAACAATTGTTACTGCACAATGGGAAGTTTGGGAGGTTATCTGTGGCGCCAATTACGACTTTGTATTAACTCATGTTGAGCTTATACGTGGAAAAGAGCAGCGGGGGACTCACCCGAGAGCAATGCTTGTCTTAAAGAGGTCGGTACAGCTTCGTTGCTTGTGTTCCAAGATCGAATCAAATATATTGAAAACAGCCACGAGTTGTTCAGGATCGTCGGAGAACTTGTGCGGGATGCAACACACGATCTGCTTCTCGATGGACAAGTCCAAAATATTGCTCACAATAACGTCATACCTGCAGAAAATAATTTCATCTTTTGAAATTTTACTTCGGCCAACTCGTGTGTGTGCGAAGCGGCAATCCCGAAGCTCATCGAAGTATTAGTAAACTGAGTAGACCATCTCCTGGAGACAGGAGGAAATGCATTACCGAGGCATTTCTATTCTTAGTCTCCCTGGAAAAACGCATTTCAAGTGCCTCGAAACAATACGCCGCGAAATAATTGAATCAAAGCTTTGATGAAACCCTGTGCGGTTTTCGTCGCCGCCGTAGCACTACAGAGAAATTTTCACTCTCCAGCAAATTTTCGATAAATTATGAGAACAGCACAAAAATATCTCTGCGCTTCTTTTGTCAACCTCTAGAAAACACACCACCGACTACATCGCAAAGCTTTGGGTAACGTGTTGCGGGAGTGTGTAGTTGAAATCCACCTCTTATTGTTCATCAGGTTATTCACAGTGTTGGCGGCGTTGCGTAATAAGTGTTCACAGCGGGCGTAGGACTCCGACAAGTGTGTATACTGCCACCGCTCCTCTTCATAGTTCATGACTATTTAAGTGAATGGGAAAGACAGCCACAACCTATTCCAGGAGGGTGTCACAGTCAGGAGCTGCAGGATCAATCGTTTGCTTTTTGCGAACGCTCTCGTTCTGGTAACATCTTCTCAACATGGTCTTCAGTATGCACTTGATCGGTTTGCAGCTGCGTGCGACCGAGCAGGAAAGAAAACCATCACTAAAAACACCGAGGTAGGTATTATGTCTCTCCAGAAACCCAACCCACTGTGCAATGTAAGTGAGCGGCAATACAAATGCAGCAGGTGATGAATTTCATGTACCTTGTGGAGGTATTCACAAGTCCCGGAAGACAATATAAACAAATTCATACAAGAATCGGTATGTAAAGCAAACCCAGCTCTGCGTGAGGTTTATCGCTCTGTAGTGGCAAAACGGGAGCTTTCAAACACCGTAAACTTTCACTTTTCATCTCATTTGTAAGTTCCAGTCCTCACCTACATGGTCATGAATCTTGGGTAATGACTGAAAGAATGTTATCCCACGTCTAAGCGGCAGAGATGGAATTTTTGCGAAGAGTTCACGGCGTGACACTTCGCGACAAAGTGCGCAGCTGTGAAATTCGTAAAATCCTGAATGTCGAACCACTTCTCCGATCAAATAAAAATCAGCCACAATTGTTTGTTAATTGCTCCATGAAAGTCTGGCGAAGCAAGTCCTTCTTGCCCCCTGGAAAGCGGCCCAGAGGTGGACCAAGGACCAGGTGGAGTGACTAACATCTCTGACCTTGCTTGGTCCCGTCTCGATATGGTGCCAGTAGAACTGTCAGAAGTTGTTGAAAGCTGTGAGGTGTTTCGAGAGGTCCCAGGGCTGCTGCCCCACGACCCTCCCCAGAGTATGAGCAAGTGTGAAAAGTAAGTTATGCACGAAGTCATCTGTGATGAAATAAAGAAATTCTTACGGATCTTTATGTGGGCAAAACACTTTCGCCGCAATTTGAAATTTTTATTGAAAACATTTTAACACTGAACAACAACAGAGTTGGGTCTTAACGTAAAATGACCATATGTTCTAAACTTTACAGACGCGAACAAGTTCATCACTAACCATGAAAACGATTGAATCGTGAATTGAAAACATCTTTCTGTTTTGTAATCAAATCTCTTCAAAGTGCTCCACTTCTTCCCGTCTTCACTGTGACGAGCCTTGCAGTGACAGAAACATTTGTTTGAAAATGAAAAAAAAGCAATCATTTGAAGCTTTTATTTGTCGATGATTGTTACGTAAAAATGCAGTTTGTATATAAAGAATTTGTAATACTACTCTGAACGCCGCTTAGTTTTCCCATAAACATGCTTTAGTAAGCAAGTCAGTTGTTTTTTGCCTGTTGGTCAAATGTTGGCTGTTAAATTAAACGGTATTTTGGTTCCATTCAGCCCTTCACAGAGACGAATCTATTTAAATGTTTACCTCTGCTTCGGCGACCAGATGTCCATCGGTCAGATACGATGTAGGGAGAATGACGTCAACGCATTTTTCGAATTGTAATCCATGCGGCTCGCAGCACAACGTCGGCGTTATTCTGTTGTGCGATGAATGCTTTGTCTAAAAATAAATAAATGTTTCTGAAATTTGGTGACACGTCATGGCAAGAGCATCTGTTGGCGACACCCTTGCAAGGATGAAATGAAATTACGGTCGCGCTTCGGGGGGAGGAAATCGAATCCGTCCAGGGTGAGTACATCTCGCAAATGAATGCACACCAAGCCAAGTCGCAAGGCTGATGAATGGATCAACATCTAACTTTACAAGCAATAGAATTATGAATGCAATGAAAAGCTCTACAGGTTTGAATCACGCTTTCAAAGAATTAGTAGAATGGGATCTGGTTTCATCTTTTTGCGATGATTCAACCTTGCACATATTTGTATTCAGGTAACCAGTCTCCACAAATGTGACGAAGTTGAATCAGTCAGCATTTTTAAACAGGAAATCGATTTCACGCAACGCTACGCATCTTCAATTCTGAAATTTTTACAATATTGCCGAAGGCAGCGTGTCTTATTACGTGAAATCAATTTCCAATTAAAAAATGCTGATTGATTCAACTTCGTCACCTTTGTGTAGAGTAGTTACTTCAATTATAAATGTATGATTTATTTAATTGATTGTCTTAGATTCAAGGGCAACAAACAGTTCATAAGATTTGCAAAAAACATTAAATCCGCAGTTACAGAGGAGCCATTTGCCACACAAGCAATACTAGTTGGAAGAAAAAGCAATGACTCGCAGCGTGGCTACAAGATTACTCTTGTGATCGTGTTACGCGTGAAACCGCTTGGTTTACTTTCGGCTTTGGTCGGATGCAGCAAGCAACAAAAACTGTTATGAGCTGATGATTTCATTAATTTGAAACACTGCTGTGAAACGGACGGCGAAAGCCTTACTAGATTGGGAAGTCGGCCATAACAAGACGTTAAAGTGATGTTGACTTCTTGTAGCAAAGCTCCTTTCGGTACAAACACTTTACAGCCTCCCACTTCCATTTTACCGCCCTTCGGACCAATCAGAGCAGATGCTTCATGGATGAGTAAACTGCCCTGTTGGAAGTTGGTCTTGAATTAGCTTTGTCGTTCAGGTTTAAAATACAGAAAAGAAAGTCTTGTCATGAATATTTTACCAAATTGGGTTCAGACATTTGTTTATACCTCATTCTGTGTCTCTTTTTCCGGAAAGAGAGGATTGCCCACGTTTTCCTCATCGATCTAACAAGAAAACAAACTTTTTTTGAAGAGCCCAAAATCGGCTTTAAAAAATTCAGGTATTCTTCTGAAAAGTGTAAACAGCCGAAAAAGCTCATGCTTTACGAAAATCAGCGGCGTGACGTCAGGAAGTGTGCGCCTCTTTTTTCAAAACTTCTCAAAATAATTAAGAATTAACTGAAAAATTTTTTTGCGCAGAATGTTTTTATGTAAAAAGAATTCAAGTTCAGTTATTTCTGTTTCTTTTCGAGTTGTGCTGTTGGGGCTCAACTTCAACAAAGCGATTAGATTCAGAAAATAAATTTTTCATGTTTTTACTTTTTCCTTGTTCAGCACAGAACAAAACAATTCGTCGATTCCATCCTCTGCCTCATCCTCTGCTGCTTCATCTGAAGTGACCGAAGCATAATTTGAGGAGCCCTGACTCCTCCGAGTGTGAGCTGGTGACCTCACTGCGTCTGCGCCCGCCCCACCGCAGTCCCACGAGAAGTCCAAGTTCAGCTGCGCGAAGAGGAAAAGAAACTTGAGCACGTTGCAAGTTATTCAACAAAANAAAAATCTCAACGAAAGCTTGTCCTAAGGCTTTGACTCTCTGACAAAGTCCTGCAGTAATTTTCCTGCCGAGTATTCGTTTCGAAACCTTTACGTAAGCCTCGTTTCAATCATTCCACAACTGCCTTGAAACCTCGAAAAATAAAGCGTTTCCAAAGACTCGTCTGAACCAAATAAAGGACAAATAACTTTTCAGGCAGTTCTTGTGATGTATTAATTTATCTAAACGTCACACTGCCAGGTAAATTTCAAATGCAAAGGTACCTGCTTTTGTTTATCAGGAAGTAAAAGACAGACCANGTCTACATTGACTCTCTAGCGCGATCATTCGGCGAGTTATGAACGAAATTGCGTCAAGAGCCACTTAAGCGGCTTCCGCTGTCCTTAAAGAGTGAAGAAAAAGAACATCGAATTTTCATTTTAAGTCATAAGATGTTCTTCTACTGTAACTCTCGTAGTACCTTTCCAAAGTTTTAGTTTGCAAATGGAAAATCTAACGTTGCAATGAAACTGGATATCAAAAATGTAGGGCAAAAAAGGTTTTTTTGAGATTGAACATGATTTGTCTCATCTTATATCGACATTTAGCTGTAGAGCTTTCGAACAACTTTTTCTGCTTTACGTTTAAAGAAGTACGAACGAAATTAATTGACAGTCTTGCTTGGCATGACGGACTCACTGACAAACCAAGTTTAGCTAAATCTAGCAGAGCGTCTTGCGCGTCCTGAGAAATGCCGCAAGAGAAGAGGCGGATATCCTTGATCTGAGGAAAGCATGGAATGAGAGACTTCGCCCCTTTTTCTCCGATTGAATTTCCGGAAAAGTCGAGATATTCCAGCTGGAAGAAAAGAGGTCACAGTTAGCACCGGCAAAACAGTAATAAACTGTTAAAAAATATAATCTGCGAAGTAAAAGCGCAGCGGTTGTTAAGAGTAAAGATTCAGTCAGTCGCATGACTCCTCCCACGGTCGTAGCCGGGGAGGGCGCGGAGAGCACGTGTCACCCCTTCAGTTTCTATATTTAGTAGTGCACGTGTTTCTGAGAATATTATTGTAACTCTCACAGTTACGCAAAGTTTATCGAGAGTGCTCAAAGGCTTATTTTTTCGCAGCAGGTGGGCACGAAGCAAGACGTACCATCATACGGTTTTCTACCTGCAGTTTTCCGACTTTAAATTTTTTTTTTCATTATTCAAAGCATTTCGCCTGATTTGCCGATATTTTTAGCAGTCGCCTTCCCTAATCTCCGCCCCGAGCGGCGTGTGTTCGCGAAGTGCTGTCAACAGAAGCTCTTCCTCATACGTCACTCACCATATGCTCAGTTTCCAGCAGTTTCTTCGCAAACTCTTTGACACCATCGCTCGTGATTCCGCATTGCCATAGAGACAGCGATCTGATGTACTGAATGCTTCGAGAGAGCGCGATTATCCCTTGATCGGAGATGAGGTTTCTTCCCAGATCTAAGAAGCTGATCTGAATTCAAATTCAAAGATAACTTTGAGCTGTTGTTATCAGTGCCCTTTCCAAAAATTCTAGTAACTCGAAACAGCTGATCCCAATAAAAACACACTGGTCAGTTTGTGGAGAGAAAATATCCGGAAAAGCAACTGAGGATAAAAATTTCATGATTAGCTTTTATGTTTAGTGGATAATGCGCCACCAGGTGGAGCGGGAGCGCGAAAAAGCTGAAGTTGGTCACGGTTGACGAAACACCAACTTATTATTCATTCTTTCGAATGAATGTCAACCATTGGCTGTTGCTCTTACGTCATTTCATGCATCGGGTCCCAGCAGGAATGTAGCACGTCAACTTCATGGATCAATTTTACTGCCTAAGTCAGTGCATGTTACGTTCAAGAAAATTAGGTAATCGCATTTTTTCATTTCAAGAAGGTCATTATCTCTTATTTTCTCGGTTGCAGCCAATATTTTTGTAAAGGGGGTTGTGCTAAGGCGGGGTGGAACTCAGACAGTCTTTAAAATATCAGGGAATCGCTGTTGTTAGATCGTCAGACGTGCTTATTTATGTCCTGGATGAAGAAATGAAGATGTTCACCACGAAAGCTTCTTCCGAGTAATTGCCATCACTGTTTGTTAAGCTTGAGTGTGACAAAAAGATTTTGCCAGTGACTCACTTGTGAAGAGGGAGGAGAGCTTAAACCTCTAGCCTCCTCCAAACTGCGCTGTTACTCTTTCAGATGTTGTCATTGGCTTAAGGCAAAAAGTTTTTTAATGTAAGCACTGGTCAAAATGTTCCAAATCTACGAAAAAAATATGTAAATGATTTTCTTGTACAAAATTTGCTATTGGTCTTGAGTTTTTTGAAAAGTTTGGCATTTTTTTCTGAAAGATTCCGTCTTTAAATGTCAACCTTCGCCTGGGATAGAAATTAAAATTGAAAGACAATGTTGCCTTGACGAGATAATGAGCTGGTTTCTAAATCGCCTGTGGTAACACGTTTCAGACAGCAAAGTGGAAAACCTGCGGAGAGTTTTGGCATACTACAGGCTTATCTTACCGTGTGTTTCGTTTCGATAAGTTTGTCAGCGAGCTCAGCCACTCCTTTCTTGGTGATCTTGCATCCGTACAGCATTAGCTCCTGGATGCACTGAACACAGCTGCTGATCGATGACAAACCGGAGTCGAAGATGTGGTTCCAGCTGAGATCGAAATGTTGGACCTGGCGGAAAAAAGCAGAGTTCATGAAACTGGATTTTCGCTTTGCCGCTTTTTGTCACTATCAACCTTTTCAAGCGAACTTTCCGATACATTTATGAAAACAGATTATTGTTGTTGTTGCCAGGGCAACTTATCGAGAAACTTACTCAAAAGACAACCTCTAACATTTTGATGTAAGGCTCACTCCACCAAGCCCTTCAAACTCGTAGTGAAGCATTTCAAAAATTAAATAAGCAATGTGACGAAGCATGAAACACCTGAACATGCAGTTTGGACACTTCCTGGCAGAACTGATGCAAACAATCCGCTGCGAATCTGCATTTCTTTATTCGCAGGGTGGGCCGATCCTGCACGAGCCGGAGGACAAAAAACAAGTTCGAAATGTCGCTTGGAAGGATTATGGAGTGCAGAGGGAGAACTATTTCTTCCGGCAAGTATGGAGAGATCATCTTTGTGGTCATTTCTTCGTTCGCTTCATGCAACCAGCTGAACATCTCCAAGAGACTGCTCACCACGTAACTGTCAATTATCCGAATGGTTGGAGAACTGGGGGTGGTGGCTTCAGCTGGCTGTGGCTGAGGTCCGGGAGAAGGAGTAAACCTTTCAAAACGAAGTTCACGCATCCGAGACAAAATGACATTGACAAGCGCGGTCTTTTTCTTTTCCCAACTAGTCTTCACAGCTCCAGGTATGACGCATTTCATTTGGTTGAAAGTGGGTTCGCTGCTGAGACCGAACGAGAACCGAGCGACTGAGCTCCACCCGCACTTGGTGAGCAGTGGAAGCTGCTCGACGAAATCGTCGAGCGGCATGATCATCATCAAGTAAAGGGCAGCGAAAAATTCCTGCCAAATAAGATGAGTGAAGTACCTTCTTTTGTAACCATCCATGATAGTCATTTTCAAGTTAGCTGAGCTGAGAATAGAGGTGGTAAGAAAAGATCCAATGGTGTTCTCCCCGATGTCCGCCTCTTGTATGTCTTTTGTCTCAAAGGTAATTTGCATGTTTCTGTATCCACTCCAAGCCAGTTTGGAAAGTTTGTCCAGTTCACAATCTTTGCCATTTAAATGATCAGAGACGGAATACTTCACGCACGCTGAGGCTAGAACTTTTGTCAGGCAAACGAAGTCCGCCTCGCAATTTCTCCTCATCAGATAATCAACAGTCAAAATGAAGTTCACCGGCACGTAGCAGTAAGCAAAAGCGCCTGCGTTCCTCATCAGAATTGCTCGGATGGTGTCATAGTTCTCTGAACAAATTTGACGACCGAGTTCGTCCTGAGCTTTGGAGTTCAATCCGAGGATCTGGAAGACGTGTTCAGGCCTCTGCGAAGGGTGGAGGTTGTAAATGCAGGCTGGCCGCGACGAAATGATCACCCGGGCATACGGAAGCAAAGTCCCGTTGATTAAATTCAGAAGGAAGAAAAGTGGTGAAGATTCGTCAAAGAGGTTGACTCTGGGAACTTGCGCTGATAGTTCTTCAGCCGCCGCTTCGTCTAAACCATCCAAAGCAACAACAACATTCGGATCTTCGCTTAATATTCTCAACCAGTATCTGTCAGATTCGTCAGAATGCTCCCAGTTGGGCAGCATTGTTGACAAAAGAAATTTTAGAAAAGTTGTTGGTCTCGAAAAATCAATATATTTGACAAAAATAAAGAACACACACGAAGCTTGTTGTTCGCCATCCTCATCAAGCAACTTCTTGACCCATCTTTTCATGCAAGTTGTTTTGCCAATGCCCGCCTGACCCACAACACAAATTACTCGATTTCCGTTGAGGAACTGAAGAATCTCGTCTTCACTGACGTTCCCTGCTGGTTCCCCGCACAGCTTCATGAAGTCTTCTCTGCTTTTATCAACTCTGCTGAACTTAAGATCGACTGCCACCCTGCGAGGGTCGTCAGCAATTTGAAGAGACACCGGCGTCAAGGAGTTGCTGATGGGAACGATGGCTGAAATGTCTTCGCAGTCAATGAGAGCTCGACGTCGGGTCTCCTCTTCCAACTGATTATTATCTGCAGCAAAGAAAAACAATGGGGTAAGACAGTATGTTTGGAGGTTAAGAGTTAAGTATTACTTCATTCCACGATGCAGAAGCAGTAAAATGAAAAAACGCATTTGAGCAGGTTACCTGGTTCCTTCTTCCTCAGCTGCTGGGATTGTTTAGGATAAGAAAAGCGTTTTTTCAAAAGCTTCAGCAGTGACGGTCGCCTGCTGCTGCTCAGTTTATCGAGCTGCGTTTGATCTGAAACTGAAAAACAACTAACTGTTATTGAAATTCAAGTGTACAAACATTTTTCACGATGCACTGTTCGTTGCGGCTCTGTAAACATTTCAAACAACTTGAATTTTGGAAATTCTGAGTACAACCGTTAGTTGTATAGCCTTGCAGCAAAAAGTTATGCCTGTAGCTCGAATCATCGAATTGCAATGATATTTATTTTTCGTTGTGACTTTCCAGGTGAAAAGACAAACTATTGTGGGTAAATAAATATCAGTTGCTCCAAAAACATTGTTCTTGACGAAGGGCACAGATACATTGGCTCGTCATGCGACTTGCTCTGGTTCGCTGCTCAGCTGTTGCCACAAACAGTGATTCTTAGAAACCTTTCAATGATAAAGCTGTTCTGGTATGGAAGAGACTATAATCTTAAGATATTCACAGGTTTAAACTGTCGATCAATGGTATTATTGCAGAATTCTGAACTTCTTCTCAACCTAATACTAGTGTTAAGATCTATCCTGAAATTTGCTTCTTGCTGTGGCGGTTGAGGTGAACGCTATTGCCCAAGTAGCGGTACGGCAAGTCACTCAGTGGCCGTGGATCGAACTCCTAACCTTTGTGTTGAGAAGCGAACGCCATGCCGAGAGAGTGTCCGCCTCTCAATACAAAGGTTGGGGGTTCGATCCACGGTAACAACACAAATTTCATTTCGACGCTTTCTGACAGCATCAGTTGTTTTTACTCCTCCCTTGAAAAAGTAAAGATATGTTTGCTACCTGACACTTGACCAAATGTGCGCCTTTCATCCCAAAAACAAATTGAAGATAAAAAGTCACTTTGTCGCGTTTTTTGCTGTCACGTCAAACGTCAAATACACGCTCCGCTAAAAATCAGCACCTCATCTTTGCACGAATCATTATTCCTCAGCTGACGATGCCCTGAGTTCCCTGATCCTTGCCTTGTCTGCCCTGAAACACGCAGTCGCTTTTACAAAGGGATCGTTTCTTTCCGTCAGAGTTAACCCAGATTCTCAAGATTTTCACGTTTTCCGCACTTCTGAGGTGGCGTCCGTCTCCAACGTCGCTGCCCAGTAAAGCTATAAAATGTTATATCAATGCCATGCATCGATGCCACCAGGAAAGCATGTGAAGAAAGCACCCATGTTCAGAAACGGTGGTGCGGCTTGCAATACTGCTCATATTTTGATGTTTGGCAAATTCAGAAAATAAACATCATTCGTTATTTGTACAGTGATTCCACTGATGTCGTGCTTCACCTGAACAGACCAAAGTATCGCTGCTGTATCTTCTCTTCTGTGATGCGGCTTGAATAGATCGGCGCTTTTCAGATGACGACTTCAGCCGGTGACGTGAACACGACGACACGTTATTGCAAATGAAGGTGGACGTTTGCGTGACGTAATAATTGTAAATTTTGTCGCCGGATTCTATGACCGCCGGGCCATGAACGTGCACAGGAGTCGTCCGCTGAGAGCGAAAAAAAACAATGTCAGGCCTTTCTCAGAGAAACGCTTAAATATACGTCAGCTGTTGATCAACGGTTGGTCAATAGAGTGACCATATAAGGAGTGAAATATTCAGTTCACAAAACGTGGCTTTAATGAAAAACATAAAACAAATCTTGCGAAACATGTTTGTGCAAAACAACACCAAATTGTTAACATGGGGACCATGGTCGTCGGAAGTTTTTTTCCAGGAGGACAATCGGCGCAAATATTTTCTCCATACATCGTTCAAGCGGCTTTGCTCGAATATTCAGGTTTTTGACACTCATGTTCTAAACCAGTGGTGTCAAACTCATTTCGTGCTGTGGGTCATATGTCCGCACTTAGGTTTTACGCGGGCTAGACAATTTTGCACATACAGTAAAGCTAAATTAGTTCCATTTGATATTTTTTGGCGCCTCTACAGCATTGACAGAAAAAGGGTTACTGAAAATAGCAAAATCAGTTTCCAGATCTTTAAAATCAACAAATCTTACTACGAATACATTGGAAATTCTTCGAACCCTCCTAGAATCTATACAACCTCATGTCTTTGAACTGAAGAAGTTGTTAACTTTGGCTTACTTCGATTATTAAGTCGTAATGTCGCATTGTGATATCACAAAAAACGTAACTCTGCTATGACATAATAATAGACATAACTCGGTCAGATCCAACGCAAGCACAAAACTGATATGACGCGGGCCACAAAACGGGGCTTGTCTGGCCGGATTTGGCCCTCGAGCCGCCAGTTTGACACCCCTGTTCCAAACAGTGTATTTGGACTAAACGAAATCACATTGGTTCATTGCACTGTGGTTTTATGATCATCATCAGCAGGTCTGGTTGTGTTTGTTTTTAGGGTTTTTGGAAACTGCGCTTGACGACACTTTGAAATTTACGCTTCTTTCCGAGACAATTGAAGTTAGAAGTTAACATCCTCGCGCAGAGAAAAAAATAATTCCATTAACACCCAATCTATCTGTGAAGAACGACGCACCGCTAAGCAGTGATAGCGTGACTCGAGTCAATGACTCGACTCGAGTCACGATTTTTGTTGACTCTGACTCGACTCAAGTCATGTTGAAAAAGATGGTGACTCGACTCAACTCGAGTCACGTTTTTTACAGAATCATTCGACTCGACTCGAGTCACAATCAATGACTCGAGACTCGAGTCAGAGTCATTTTTGCAAAATCTCAGAGCCTCTGATTGACAAAACCCAGTTTGTTTGCATACAAAGAAATGATCATTTTTTGGTCCAGTAATGATCAAAATTGGAGCAAATATTCTGTTTTGACTTTCAAGTCGTGTTATGCTATATCCTAAGGGTCAAGTATTCATAACTTGAACAGAGGTAGACCTGAGATTTGCTTTTCATTGACGGGCCAGAAGGGCACAATATAGACCTATTGACACATCATCATGATCCAATCAAGTATTTGCATATCGTGATAATGGCAGTAGGCCACATACTGTTACTTTG
>JGI24158J21664_10005614_pt1 | contig 16420 bp, 7 predicted proteins | sample Ectturendosymbi3_FD_21664 | JGI IMG/M metagenome (IMG submission 21664)
CAAAATTTACTGTGTCTCAAACGTTATTCAGTTAAGTTTTGCGTAATTGTCCCGATTCCTGCTCCACGCAGTTTCGTCAGTGAGCAAAGAGCAAATGATCTAGGTCAGGGGTGCACGACCTGTCCGCTATTGCCGGCCGCATTGAGTTCAAATTATTGTTATTGCCTTTTTGTTCGCATGACTACGTCAAGACCAGCAGCTGATGGCACACGCCTGCTTGGCCTGTAATATGGAAACCCCGCGTTCAGTCCTAATCTAGACCAGTTTTAGAAGCGAAACACCCCCACACAGTAGCCAAGGAGCTTTCATCAATGTACTTCCGCCATAACATATATATTTAACCTACGTGTGTACGACCGCGTAAGTTATCAATTATCCTCGGCCGTGACGTCGCAGGATGCGCACCTGTGCTAGTTGATCGCGATATGCCTTATCATGATATTACAGTCGTTGCCACAGCAGCGTGCAGCTACTTGCCAGGGCAACATACGCGCGCGCTTTTGGTCAATTGCGTGGGTGTGGTAATAATCCTTCTCCCGTTTTGCAGTAACCTTCACTCACCTTTTTTCCTATTCGGGGCCATCTTTTATTTATGACCCCAATTGCGTTAAAGTAAACGTTTTTCGCAGTCTCGTTTTACTAAGAAGTCCTGAATTGCACTGATTGCAGTGGATTGTCGAATCAGCTGTGCTCGATGTGGCATTAGGAATGGTAGGCTCAAGGTTTTTCCAGCTGCCGTTCTTCCGAAAAAGTGAACAAAAAGGCTTGTTTCGTAACTGAAAACAGTGAACAAAAAGGCAAAAAAAAAAAAAGTTGTCGTGCATCAGAACAAAAAAAAGTGAACCAAAAGGCTTGTTTCGTAACTGAAACAATCGGGTCAAACCAAACTCCACTGATCTATAAAATAACTTCCGGCTGCTAAAGGACACGTCCAGGGCGTGGTTTTGCTCACGTAACTCGAAAGTGTTAATGTCGCTTCCACGGGGGCACGTTATGCACTGGAGGGAAATCCGGGATCCTGGCACTTGCAAATACTTGAGAAACTCCGTCTTATCACGTTTAAAGCACTTGAGAAAGGGGACGTGCATCTAATGGCGTGCAACTTTTTTCTGCTTGCCACGCCAAAAATTCCTCGAGTTATTAACGTTGCGCTCATAACTTGGTCGATTTGATGACTCTGCGGTTTTTGCGACAAACATAACGCGGCTTGGTGATATTTTTGACAAAAGATAGTTTCAACATATTGTGATATTGCTATAACACCATACGCTGGTTTGTTGTTCCGCAGGTTTGAACTAATGTTTTGCTTCGTTAAATTGTACGGCGTGCTTACCTTGAAACCAGTTATTAAGAGAGATCGATTCACTTAAATAATTACCAAACCCTTTTTATTGGTACGATAAACGTATCCGTCAATTGCTCGGTTGAAGGGTGGGGTTGGTAGATGGCTGTCAATGGAGGTTTTTATTTCTGTGCGTGGTTATATGGTGGAGCACAAATTTCAGTTAAAATTATCGTGCGGAAAAGTTGATGAGTGATCCTGATACTAAAACCTCCAGCGCTTCATGATTTTTCTGATACAGCTCGCCTGGGTCTTTGTGATACGAAGCTCTAGCGAGGCACTCACGTTGTGAAACAACAAGTGGGAAAACCACTGCTAAGGCCAGCGTCAATGAGAATTCAGTTTGCTATCACTTTTCCAAGGCGGTTGTGGCACGCCTTATCTAATAAAAACACTTCACATTGCGTAAGAGAAATATGAAGAAATGATTGTGCGTGGAACAACACCCTGCTATTGCTATAAAAGTACAAATTGAAACGAAGCTGGTGTAGAGAATCACGCTCGTTGTGAGCGAGTGCTTGCGCAAACCAAATTCTCATTACCCTGTGTTCAGAGGAAAAACTTCAACTTCTGTGCCTGTATTATCTCTCAGTAACGGTTTCTGAAGCCTGCAACTTCGTCTGAGCGTTGATCCGAAACATGAGGCACGCGCAGACTATTTTGGCCAATCATCAATGGCATTTTGCGCAACCCCCGGACGAGCACCCCTTCACTTCATCGCCAGAACGGATCTCGCAGCTTTGTTATTTCACAGCAATAGATTTCAACGACGACAAAAACGTTTCTACGAAATACCATCGGCCAAGAAATGCTTTTGTGGTTATGTAGTGCGACAAGCTTTCTCGCAGCGGCCAAAAGTTCCTTCGAACTGTGGAATGTGCCACCCGCAGCTATGACGTATACTAATACGTCATGCATTTTTTGTTGCCTGCGGTGCCGACGGGTTTGATGCGATTGATGTTGTTTATGCTGCTTGAGATGAGCAACGCACGCGTTTGTTGTGTTCACTGAAACGAGAAAATAAGTAGTTTAAGGCTGATCCCACATAAAAAGGTTTATTTCAGAGCCAGCATATCGAAGAGTGCATCATGATTTTTCGAAGATCCCCTTTTTAAGATCCTGGTCTCTCCGCATAACTGCGTGAGTGATCTGTGCCATTCTGATTTTCACTGTGAAGAAACTCACACTCAATGCTGTGACAACCGTATTCACCAATTTCGTCTTTCCAACCAAATCACGACCCCTCGCATTAGAATTTTCTGTCCTTCAACGTTGCAACTCACCGCTCCCAAATTAAAATTAATGACTTCGGGTAACAATATTTGAAAAATGAATTGAACACACTGGCACACAGGTCAATGAGTGCTCGAAATTAAATATGCAGGAAATTGAATTGTCGTCTTCAAAAAAAACTTGAGTGCATACGATCTTGCATTCGATAAATCCGCACATCATTCTGTTCTTGTTGTTTTCGACTTGGAAGACATGCGCCGGTGCTACAACGCAATAAAATGGCAAAAGCCTCTGCCACAGTGCCGTCATCTTCAAACTGGGCCTGTGCGATTTCAAGCCAGTCTAGGTCCGCGTTTAACAGATTTCCACTTTTCGATGAATTGAAATCTGATGCGTTTTCTAAATCGGGTCTTTGGCTTGAATCAAACGTTGCGTGCTGGCCCTCATTATCCGGGAATTGTCTTCACTGGTTTTTGTTCTGCTCCACCGAAGCCAGTCTCTGCAGCCACGCTCACTCGCGTTTATGAGCAGCATGGATTGTTCAGTGTCGACAAAGTACGGTGCGCTTTTCCAATACACAGATAGTGCTTCGTAGTGGTAGGTTGTTCGATGTATTTATTTAGTAATTTCCAACTGACAAGGAATGGCAGTTCAGAAATCTTCAATACGATTAAATTTGAAGCATTTTTTGGGTTGGCGTTGGTTACATTTGCTTGGGAAAAGTTGGAATTGCTGTTATTTTGTAGGTTACATTTCTTCTCCTACGCTTTTCTGTTTCAACTCGCTGCTTCATGACCTGCCTTTGCGTACGGAAGCACATTGGTTAAGTAATTACGAACAGGAGACATAGCTCGCCGCAACCACTTAAATTTTCATGCCTTTTCCGCATTTGACAATGTGATGTACCGCCAGTAGCTGTAGGAGCAAGAGCGGTGAACCATAAACTGGCCGTATTTTTATCGTTTCAACATACATCAAAACGTTTTTCACGTCGAGACCTTGGCTAGCTGCAGCTTTTTCACGTCGAACCAACCTTGTGTGGTGGTATGAACGGTAATCCGCACCTCAGTGCTGCTTGCAGCCACACCATTTGTTTGTCTTTAACTTGACGCCAACACGTTGTCACGGTATTATGCCGTGAGTTATCGGGCGATTTCTGAAAAATAGACACAGCTTTGAGCCATTACTCATGACATATTATGTTCGATGATACAGAAATCTGGCTTGCTAAAAATAAACTGCAAGCGGCAATCCTAGAACTTCAGTAGCTTTCTGCTCAACACACAATCCACATTACCAAACTGAGAATTTTTTGGAATTGGCGTAACTCGATTTTTCAAACAAATTTCCCAACAAGCCAACATTACCTGGAAAGCAAATACCTTCGGTACGGTATAATTTACCTTAAATATATTTTTATTATCAGAAATCTTCCTCGTGCCATTATGATTTCCTTGCCACTGGTTTCCATCATTTACGTCACTGCCAACATTGCCTACTTCACTGTTCTTTCACCACTGGAGTTCGGCTTATCAAACGCCGTGGCTGTGGTGAGTAGTTGGTGTAATATGGTGAATAGATGGAATAATGTGGTGAGTAAATGGTATATCACGCAATAAAAGCAGTTTCCTAACGGTGGTACACAGGCGAAATACCACGCACAGTGAAATCGAGGATATAGTTGCTTGTAATTTTCAATATTTCAAGCCGAATGAAGTGGATGAAGAAGCACTGTTGTTGCTTTCACCGCATGTGGAAAGTTGTTCATACTCAACACACGGGCTGTTGTTTAGAAATCGTTTCACGGTTATTTTAAATCGTTCTTAATCATAGTGTTCTTTACAACACGATACTGCGCAAGTTGCTAGTGAGAAACAGTTGTATTTGGGAACTCATGGGCATCCAAGTTAGTTGAAATTAATACAGCATTATGATATTCACAGACTTACTGGTTCTCTCGACACTAAAATAGTAAATGGTGTTGTGTTAATTTGAGATGGTTGATATAATTTCTAGATATCAGTTTATCATTATTAATATTTTTCTCTTTTGCTGTTGCTGATTTTCGAATGTTGCGTCTGTGTTTTGTGTATCGCTGTTGTTATAGCCGAGCAAGCATAATGACTGACCCATGGTCAGCTGACCTGATGACCTCCGGGTCCTTTCGTTGGCCATGTAAAGTAAACAAGAGTTATCTGTCTAACTTATTACGTGATTCCACCACAAGTAACTAAACGACCGGTAGACTGCAATAAAACTAGCAAACATTTCATAGAGTTGATCAAGACCGCTGGCAGTTTGTTTCAGCATTGGGAAGTATTCAGTCAATGCCGATCCTCTTACTTTAAGTCAGTGGCTTTCAACCTGGGAATGGTGAAACATTTATGGAGGGGCCTCAAGAAGATATTTTATGTATACAACTGTATTGCATTTGCTTCGATTGAGTTTTGGATGGCAGTCGTTGTGTTATAGTGGCTTGTTTATGGGGCGCTGCACAAAAAGGTTGAAAACTGCTGATCTAAGTAAGAGAGTTTTGCATAGCACTGACAGAAACAGGAGGATTCCTGGCACGCATGGAGCTTCCCGAAAAACGTATGGCAAAACACGATTGCCGCCGCTTCTGCTAATTTGATTAATTGCCAGAACAAAAATTGAAGTGATAAGTGTTTACTGCTTGCGATAGGCAACGCATCAAAGTCCGAAGTTGCGAAGCGCTGACAGTGCAGGTTTCTATCGCTCGAGTCCACTGTCAACACTGTCTGTTACTACGCCACTGCTGAAAACGCAAGTATCGTCGCCTCGTGTGAAATATCCATGGCACTAAGTTTTGCTGTGTTGAGCAAGTAATACGGGCCATTGCCCCCCTTATCCAAAAACGTTCTAATGATTCTGGCTTCTTCTTGAAGGTAGCATAGCGTCCAAACTTTTCGCACTTTGGCGTTTATTTTGGAAAAAAAGATGCTTGTGGATCTCGAAGTTTGTAGGTTCGGTTTCGTTGCATTGCCAGTTATTAGCAGCGATGTATTAGAGGTTGTATAGAGAGGGTAACATTCACTCCATTTCCAACCTCAGGCAGCAAAACCTTTTTCGAATCGAATTTTAAACCGTTAATTAAAAAAAGTCAATCCGTTGTCGTCTCAAAACACGAAGTTTTCATGGCAACATGAAAAAATATCGTTTTGAAAGGATTCGTATGCATTGAATTGTTAGTTTTTAGTTTAAATTAACCCTGCTGCCCAATGGAGCGTAAGGCTGGTATGAATATATTGCGTTATTTAGTATTAAACATATTTAGCTGAACTTGGTCATGTATGCAGTGAAAAAAACGTTTTGTTTACTGCCCAAATTGTGTAAAAAATATCTTATGCAAGAGTATAAATATGATTTCTAACACTTGGTGTAACTCTTCGGCCCATACTCTAAACCAGGGGTTCCCAACCTTTCTCTTACCACGCACCCCCACAGCATTTCAACAGGTAAGCGTGTACCCCTTCAGAATTTCGAACGATGAACATGTGCCCCTAAAATTTCTCATGACAAAATATTTTATGATAATTCGTGGATGTATTTAAGAATAAGCATGTATTGACTTTTGAAAGCAATATTAACTGATATATCTATAAATAGTTGGAAATAAATAATATGCAAATATATTTTATCTTCTATTGATAACCTTAAATGTACCCCTTCGGATAGGCAAATGTACCCCTGGGGGTGCATGTACACCAGGTTGGGAACCCCTGCTCTAAACAAAATGAGTTGCAGAAATTGTCAGTGGTCATGGCGCGAAGACACGACTTGCGAGCGCATTGCTGTTCAACAACGTATACGATCCAGCCGATCAGATTATCGCCGAGGGCGTGTACCTCCTGGGACACGAGTATCCTATTTCACTTGTGCTGTTGTACTGCAGCCCTTGCAGTGTGAAATTTCTGTCGGCTTGAATTCTATTTCTTTAATTGCAGGAGCAGAGTTTGTTTATTTTTTGCTGACCTTACACCGATCTGTAAGAGATTTTTAGCATTTTTCTGTGGACAAAGCACACCAAACACGCTACTCTCCGTCGTCGTTTTGTGCTGGCGATATGGCTATTTTTAGCGAAATCTTACCATCAACAGCGTGGTTACCGGAGTTTTTGGGAACCTTTCTTATCTGTGCTGCAGTGCCTTTCAAAACAGCTAGATGCCGCGGTTGTATGCACTTGTTTACGGTAAATAAACCCGTTAATCGCAATAAAATCGGCACACTAGCTATGACACAAACATTTTCGTCGCTGTCTCAACTTTTAGTTTTCAGTGCACCATTATAAGAAAGAAAGCGAAGGTGCCATGGGTAACTGTGAAATCAATCCATGCAAAATATTTATAGGTAAACCATGTTTTCATGAATGCAAATTAATGTAGAATTTGTTACTTTTTGCTGCCATTTCCTAAACTGGTAATCAATTTTACCGACACTGATGTTTTACTTGTGCATATGCGTGTAATTCAACCATCGAACGCAGCTCGTACAGTAGTTTTCAACGTTTTTTGGACCGGAACCCATTTCTAACAGCCCGGAAGCCTACTATACTCTAATGATCACAAAACCAAACGTCAATTCAAACGAATGTAATGCGGTAGTGCACACGCAATATAAAACAAGGAAACTTCTCTGCTTGCAACCCTTTAAAAAAGGTTCGTGACCCTAAAGTTGGCAAGGAGTGCTGTGTATCGAAACATTCGACAAACATGGTGGTCAGTACATTGCGCGTGCTAGAAACGATTACCTTTTGCTTTTTGCTCGCCAGATCGCAAGTTTTCAAACCAAAACTTTGTTTCAGTGTAACTGTAAAGAAATAACATATTTTCGTCAACGGCAAAAAGTCTGACTTCGAAGTGTGATATCGTTTTGTTTTCAGCGGTTGAACAACTCCGAGTAATTTTAGACCCTAATGGTATTTTGAAATATCAAAGTGAAGCTGTACCCAGAACACATGCGTAACCCCTACTCCAGGGGTGGCTAACAGGGCGATCCCCGAGTCTGTTGGTCGATCGCGCCTGATTTTGCATTGAATAGACAAGGTACCCGAAAGTAACATTTTTCAAAAGAAAATTGTTGAACGTTCTTTTCGTGTAACGTTGTGAAGTAATAAATTAAACTACGGGCTCTCGATGGTAAATCTGTGGTACATACAAATTCATTTACAGGAAAAACGTTGCATTTTATAACACTTTGTACTTGTGCCTTTATATTACCGAGTGGCCGATCGCGAATTATCAAGAAATTTACTAGTCGATCCCAATCGAAGACAAGTTGGCCACCCCTGCCCTAGTCTTATTTAAATATAAGCGTTTGAATGTATTTCCGACGGGTCACGTCCATTTGTTGGATAACCCAAACAGGTTAGGCCCTGGATTTGGACGCCCATTCTTGACATGGATTTGGAAATGTAAGTAGTTTAAAAGCGTTTCTAGCAACAAAACTATATCTGGAACAGAAACAAACCAAGCAATCAGAGCAGGAACGAGTTAAAACACAAATATGTTTGAGGCACTCAAAGTCCGAAATGCATTTTCCTGATTTCTCAAAACACTGACGTAAAGCCAAAGGATATTAGAATTCCACTCCTCAGACTTTGAGTCTTCTCAGTCGGTAACGTCGATGTACAATACCGACCTAATCTGCTTGTGGCTGATTTTGTTTCCCGGTTGTATGATTATCGTTGCTAGCGTCATTGGTGGGCGTTCAGTTCCGGTAAAAAACTAATGTACAGGAAATGAATCGGCCATTCCACTGGCATGCGCTACCGTTATCTCGTTTCCGCACCACGCGCTCTACTCGGTTGCCTCCTGCCATTCACACCTATTCCGTCTGTGGCATCGTGGATAAACGTGACCTGCATCAACCATGTGCATTATTTTAAACTCGCATCAGCATCAGTTGCGGAAGCTTTCAATCTCAACATACGCGCACCTAAACATAGCGTTTTGTTTGTGTGACGCGTGGCATCGCGTATAAGCAAAAGCACGGGATCGCAAAACATACCACATTTATCGAACAAAAAAGCGGGGCTTGCAGTTTTTTTTTTAATGCGTTTGTCTTATAAAGCGTTTTTTTTCCGTTTTAAACAGCCATTCGTTGCGAACCAAGATTTACCCAACTTTGCGCATGTAAGAGTTCACCAGCCGGTTCACGTTTCATTTGTTTATTTTCGGCTGCTAATCAGCGGACCTGTGGTACGACTTTTCGCTTGCACTGAGACAACAAGAACCACTGCTCAGTCTTCGGCATGCTGCCGGTTGTTGCTTCTACCTAATAGGTGCTTGACCTGTGTGCATGGTCGCCATCCAAGTGCTTCCATCTGCAGCGCAGGTAAAAATTATCAAGAAATGAACCTGACCCCTCAAAATGCGTGCGATTGTCGTAATCGCTGTTGTTGATGTCCGCTTTTCACGATTATTGAATCCAGTGCTGTGGACACTGGGTAAGATTTAACATGGCGAGCAGTAGGAAGTTTATCGGCCTGCATTGCTGTCAGCGAAACTCAGTAGTTATTCTTGGTCACTATCATCATCAGCGAAAATTTGATTTTTCATCGTTTGGTGCGACGTTCTTTGTAACATTGAAAATAGAAACGACCACCCCCCGATACCGCTTTTGCTGAGAATGTCGATTCGACATTCAGTGCAAACTCCCGTTGGTTATTGCAAAGCTTGAACGTGTGAAAAGGTGGATATCCACCGCGCTCTAACTTTATACACTGGACGGTTAGCACTACTCGTAGCGATACCACGAGCTTGTAGAACGGTTGAAGCGCAAACCTTAGCCTATTTGTAACGCAAGTCAGTCGCAACCGGCTGCAGTGCGTGGTTTCGGTACTTCTAGCGCAAGTTTCTTTTTATACAGTAAAAACTCCTTGCCAGATTTGCGGTCCGTTAAAATTGTGTCAGTGCCGTGGATCGTGCGCTCGATAACAAACCAAGCCACGTTGTCATGGTTACTTGCAGAAGAAAGCCTTTTCCCTTCCTGCAGGACCTCCCGTCTGGTTAAACAAAAGCCGAGATAATGTAATAGAAGCTGAAGTTCGTTAAACCGGGCCACGTGTCTGGTTTACTTTGGTTGAAGTGTCCATGAGTGTAGGTACTGTATATCGTCTGGACCTTGGCTCTAGGGTCTACACCGCCCACCACTATCTCTTATGCTGACGGAGCTTTGCACGTAGACAATGCCGCTCGCTCTCGGAAAAGGCAACTTACCAATCGCGAAACTATCCCACTCACCCGATGACCTTCGTTGCCCCGCCTCTGCTGTAAGCCAATCAGCAGCCCCCGTGTTTTCCCACGTTGAACACCCAACGCGCTCGCATCAATGCCTGCCGTTGAAATACTCGTCTTTCCTTTGCTTCGCCTGGCGCTTCTGCCATTATTGATCGGGCGTGCTTTGTGGGAATAGCTGAACTTTCTGTGGCTGGGCTCGCGCAAATCTACGACATGATTCGAAAATACGCTTTCTGCTGCATGCCCTTACAGTTCCAACGTGCGCAAAAATAGTTTTCCGAAAGTTTGTGCAGTGCAAGCCGTCGAGCTCACGATAAAACCAATTTTCTGTCTCAGATTTAATGTCGATCTTTGCTTCTGCAACTGCAGAGATGTAAGCAGTCTTTGTAGAAATGATCAAAAGTTCGCTCGTTTCTGTTTTAAGTTCTCGAGGATTTTCATTTGGAAGCTGGGTCGTAGCGTCAGTGTCGTTGCATACCCACGGTTCTACTTGAATAAGAGCTGATGATGCCTACATCGTAGGCGAAATATGTACTCTGTAAGATTTTATAGTGTCTGATTCTTTGCTGAGAAAGGATCTCTTTCCATAGGCAGCATACCCACTCAATTAATTCTTCTTGTCGTTGGTTGGAGTGTGTTGATCGCGCTTTTTCTGTTTCTTGATGAATCAGACGTAATTCTTTAATGTTACTCTGCGGCAATTCGTTGAGGAAGTCCGCGATTGAATCGTGGTTAAGCTGCAAAAAAGAAAAGCGCGCTTTAGCATCCGGTAGCAAAAATATCTATTACCTATGTACATTACGGCAAAATCGGCTTTAACTGACGTACTATGAAACGAGGCTGCAATGTTGCACTTTGCATAAAACTTTGAAAATATCGGGTAGGAATGTTGATGTCTAGGTCCGGTGCAACTTTCTCATTAACCTTTTCTTGCATAATTCTGACCCAACCCCGCCAAGTCAACCTCAGTTTTTCGGTGGATATTCCTCTTCACTAGATACAAAAAAGATGTCTGCCCTCTGAATAACTGCGCCAAAATATATGCATGACTCTGTAATATATATTTAAAAAAGGTCAAAAGTTAGGTATGTACGAAATAGCCAAAAGAGAACAGTGTTTTGAATGATTAGGTGAGCAACTGGTTGTAGTACTGTTCCACAGTCAAGAGAATATCTGCTTTGGTCCAAGTAACAATGTAGAACTGCACTATTAGGCATTATATAAAAAAACATGGTAAGTTTTTCATGATTACCTGGTTACAGCAACCTCCAGCTTGAATTTGCCGTCAAAATATGATACATGTTTCTGGAAAAATTAGAACATTTGGAAATCATTCTGAGAGCTTTCCGAATATCAATTGTGTTATTATCAATACAATCATTTCTGATTACGGCCCAAGAGAAGTCAGTTAAAAAAACACCCTAGATAGATATGTCTACATAGAAAAGTAGGGCGCTTGGTGATTCAGGTTAAAAGCAAAAACGATGCATACTCGCGTGATGGTTTCATGTTCAGTTGTGTCGATTCGTAACCCGCTGGTGGTCTTTCGCTTTTCGCCGTCTCATTAAAAAGAGCTCTGTTGGTTAAAGTTTGGCGACGTTCAGCTTATCTCTTGAGTCCCTGACATGCGTGCGTTTACAATCTGCAATTTACCACGACGCACAACAACGATACAGTTAAAAATTGCTAACCTCTGTGAAGTATATCAACCTGCAAACAAAGTGTGGGGCGCACGTTTTGTTTAATGGTCGTCATTGGATCTATAGTCTTGTCGTTGTATTGGTTGTGCAGTCTCTTGTTGTCGCTGCTTCACCAGCTTAAGTGTCAATCACAGCCTTTGTTTGATTGAAATTGAACGGCTAGTTTTTGTGCTGCACTGTGTGCAGAACCTTGAAAATCAAACCGAGATTTTTCTTGCCTAAATCTAACGGTTGCTTCTCGCAGTTATTCGGCGATCGAATCCTCGGCGTCATGTCATGGGTCATCCCTGTCTTCGTCTCACTCTCCTGCTTCGGTTCCGTCAACGGATCTATCTTCACGTCGTCGAGGTAAGATCTGCGTTCCCTTCTTAAATTGGCCGCGCCAGATGCGTGTCTTGGGTACGACCTAGCTGGTAATAACACGAACAACAGGAACACACTATTGCTTTGCGATGCAGCTTCAACCAGGCCCTTTTTTGTTCGATTGTGAGTGTTACGCTTGCTTATATGTGTAGAGACTTCTTGTAACGTTCGCACTTATTGAAAAACATGCCGAGTGTACCTTGCCACCAACTGGACAGTTTTCGAAGCTTTAGTCAGGGTGAATGAGCTACACACAACCACTTAAACTTCCGTGGATAAAACTGAAATTTCTTCGCTGCATGTGTCGGAGGACCGTAAGGAGTTTGCACGACCTGCTGTTACGATTTAAACTGAAATACGAAAAGGCCGAGAACTGTCAAGTTTGACATGAACGACGTGAACTGTTGTTATCTCCGGGAAACGCGTTACACCCCAGTTGCCAGTCGCTAAACATTTGGAGCCTGAGCAGTTTTACGCGACGAATTTGTAGGTCTTTGACTTCCCGTTTTCTGTGTTTACCCTTGTGCGCAGCATTTCCCGACGTGGTATTTTCAGGACTTTTCGAAATTTGCATCACATACTTAAATATTTCATCACGAAAACTTCGCGAATTTTGAATTATTTTATTGCAGCATTTGTGGTATTTCCCGAAACTGGTGTTTCCAGGAATTTTTCGAAATTTCAACGCCTAAAATCAGTCTGTCTTAACTTTTCGGAGGACTTGCAAGAATGAAGTTGAAAATACAAGAAGTCATGATGTAAACGTGGCGTGCGCAATCTTTGCGCCGCAGTCCTAACAGCGTTTTGTGCTATTTCACGGGTTGCCAGCACGTCTTAGTGATCGTTGATGCTTACTGGGGATCACCATCTTGACTTACACGATCACACAGGCTGTTTTTCGTCGGCGCCAGAGAAGGCCAACTGCCCAACATCTTGGCAATGATCCACACAAGAAGATACACTCCTGTACCCGCCATCATATTCAACGTGAGTCGTTGTTGCATCAGTTCGATGTCTGAATTGTTGTCAACGTAAAGCATCCGAGATTTTATGTGCGCGCGAAAAGGAAAAGCCAAATTTTTTATGAAATAACGCAGGAAGCACTAAGTGTTATATAAATAGCATTGTGAAAGGTGGGAAAGACCACGGTGCTCTTTGTGGTAGCACTCTGAGCGCGCAAGTCTCCCATTAGTTCTCACGATTGCCATATTATTTGATGTCCAGGTTTTTTTTCGGTCATGGACCGAAATGTTTTTGAAATGACCGAAAAGCTTAAGTCATTTCGGTCAAAATGTCTGAAAATATAGGTTAACAAACACTTATGGCGAGTTTTAATACAGCTGTGAGACAAATGACCGAAATGTCGCAGCGAAAAAAATAAACAGTTTGATGTGGCGTAGGTATGTGTTGGATGACTGTGTCTGTCAGGGATAGATAATGCAGAATACTTTCCTATCCCGGATTTGCTACATAAAAGCTAAATCGAATGCAGAGTACCATTCATCAATTGAAAAAACAAATACACGTGGACAAGGTTCGAAGCAACATGCTTGCATATCAAAACGACAAAACTAATCAGCGCCACGTGAGTGAAAACAGTTAGCGAGGATTTATATAAGAGCATGCAGCAACAGAAGAAGCTTCTGAAAGCGTTAATGATCAAGCAGACAAATTAGCTCTTCTGGCGATTATTTTGTTATCAGCCGACGTTTCGCCCACCTATTCAAGTAGGCTTCCTCAGGGCAATGTAATTAGACGAAACGTCGGCTAATAATAAAATAATCGCCAGAAGAGCTAATTTATCTGCTTGATTGGAAACCTGGTGGCAAATGCTACGATACTACATGTGTAGAAAAAAGAACAGCGTTAATGACATTCATTTTGCAACAAAAACGGCTTGCGCCACTTTCATCAAAGTAGATCACTATCTTCAATCGCCCGCTTCCGAATTTCAACAACAAATGTTTTGTGAAATTCTCATTTATCTCAGGGATCTGTAATAAAGCTGGATTTTTCGTAAGCACAACCATCCCGCCGAGTTATTTTTCAGTACGCCCATCAACATCATCACCCACCACCTTGTCGCCAGTTCGCAAATTTATCTCCATGCCAGCATGCAATGTTCCAGGCAACTCTTGCCATCAGCACTAATGTTCAGCTGTATTGGAGCATCTTCTAGTTCGGCCTCCCTGTAGCGAAGGGTGAAAGCAAAGCCAATAATAACGCGTGGTTTTTTTCATTGGCAATTCGTAGGGGTCGGTTTCAACCAAATACTCCTTCATATAATTGATTTATAATCGTTTATAAATGCCATTGAGCATAAACCTGGCAGTACTCCAAGGCCTCGTCACTTTTGTGTAGCTATTTTCATTGATCAACACTTCCGTGATTTGACCAACCGTATCCATTCTACGGTCACCGACCGTAAATAAGTCGTGTTCTTGGGAGAATTGCTCGAACTTGCAAAAATGTCCAGGATTTTCAGCGTCAGGCTCAACAGCAGATCTAAATAACATGATCAGCGTCATGCCGATTTGCAGAATGATGCACGGAAAAAAAATTAAGTGCTTCATTTTCAGAATTCATACCTGTCGCGCCATAATTGCATTTTGTGGCGAAATACCGGTTATCTATAAAACTTCTGAAGCTAAATAGATGGATAAAAGCCCTTCGGAACGGTAAAAAGGACAAAGACCAATATCTCCAGGCAAATACCAAACAGCCATTTCGCAGCAAAACGATGAAATCAATACACGCAACCCGCGAGAACACAATAGCCACCTTCGCACACCTCAGCGGCAATATACCGAATCCTGTTTAGAATATGTTCGCTTCCGATATTGCACCAACAACCGACATGAAGACATTTACTGCTCTTCACGACAGCAACCAAATCATAATCAAAAAAACAAATATATTGCAGTGCAATATATCAAGTCTTTCTAAATATCTAACCCGTTAAACGAGACCTTGGTGATTGTCAATCCGCTCTCGAAAAATTTCTCGCTGAAGACGCTGACGTGGCAGACATGCAGAGGTATTCAAAGCAATTGCTTCAACCAAGGCCCCTGTCCCGCGTTATTGCGCCACCAGCCTAGCGTGTTATTTCGTTGAATTTTTAATTTCAGATAGCTTGCAATTTCTGTTGTCTGCGACGAAACACAAATCACCCTTTTTCGTCGCTCAAGCACATCGCATGCTTTCAGCTTCGAACAACACAAGCGTTACAATTACTTGCACAAGCACCACTCACACTTAAGTTCATTTCTGGCACTCTGGTGAAAGGTAAAAACTGAATCCGGTAGAAACTAGCATTTGTGATTCAGATATTTCGTTATCCGAATCATCAGGATTCGGTATTCTGAATTGTCCGTCACTAATTCACAATCCCACCTGTCTAATCAGTAATATGAGATGTTGTTTTAGTTCACAACCTTGTTGTTATTAGCAACAGTCAATGCAGTTAACAACTCTCGCCGCAATAATAGTGTCGCCGTCTGTTCACAGCGGAAACAGAAGCTTCCAGGCTGCCTACCTTTCGCGCATAAAAACTGAAAAAACATCAACATATGGTCCGTGTTTGGTCGTTGCCTCAACCATTGTTTTGTTCTCAGTGCATCATGTCTCTTCTGTACCTGGTGTCCGGAGATATATGGAGTTTAATCACTTACTTCAGCTTCTTCAACTGGCTCTGCGTTGGAATGGCCATCCTTGGTCTTATATGGTGGAGATACAAGTATCCCGATATAGAAAGACCAGTCAAAGTAAGTTTCTTTCTGCTTAGACCAGTACTTCTGAACGGGCTCCCTATTGAAAAATCTGGTAATCCCCAGAAGGAATGCCGAAGTGTTTCTTTCTTTTAACCCTCACATGCACAAATACTAAAACTACTTGTTTTGTGCTTTCATGAATCGAGGCGTATTTTAATTAACTTCCAGCAGCAAACGACTTATCCGTCTTATCACAATAGTGTTTGCTCTTTCATCGCGCACCTCCTTTGTACGCTGCGCAGAGGAGACATCACCAAGCCAGTATATTCAGGTATAGGGGTCACTGCTGGTTGAAAGATCACGAACCACTGGCTTTTAGACCCTTTGGCAATTTTGTCGGTTTTGACTTTGTTCAACCGACAGTTCATTACCGTGTTTTCTAACGTCAAAGATTAAACTATCGCTAAAAAAATAAGAACTAACCGAGTATCATTTTAATATACGTCGTTATCGATCGACCCTTGGTCCATTTCAACTATTTTATGAAAAGTATTTAAGAAGTTCTTACGTACAATAAAAGCTTCATTGTTTTGAGCATCCGTTCTCCTCGTCAGTTTTTGCTTTTGCTTGCCATGCTCAGTGCTTCATCCATTGTTGCGCGAACTCGTCGCAAGGCATCTACCGTATATACTCGCTTATTAGCCGCATCCGCAGATAAGCCGCAGCAGAAATTTTAGCCATATACCGAGAATCAAGGGTAGTTCACGAATAAGCCGCAGGTCAATTGACCTTTTCACCGGTGAAGACCCTGCG
>JGI24158J21664_10005615_pt1 | contig 16418 bp, 15 predicted proteins | sample Ectturendosymbi3_FD_21664 | JGI IMG/M metagenome (IMG submission 21664)
TATTGCACATTTTTCAAACAACTAGTGTCAATGCAAGATGAGGGCAGCCTTGACTCATCCAGCCTCAAAGCTTGCCAAAACAAGTCTCTAATTGGATTGTTTTGCATATTATGTTTTTGCAGTTAAAAGGATGAAATTTAAAACACATTTAGTGTTTGGCTGATTGTGATGACGTCATCAGAGGGCCCCTTTTTAGTCTTTCCTCGGCCCCCCAACCTCAGACCCACCACTGTGTAGGCCATCCGTGTCTCCCCGACCGTGAACACGTTAGCAGCAGACAGTAACGCCATTTTGCCTTACTTTTACAATTCCAGATCAACTTCAGTCCTTGCATTCTTCTGATCGTCAAAGTGCTTCGGTGCAGGAACGTGTGTGTATCTTCTTTTCAGGACAAGTATTGTAAGTACAAAAAGAAGGATGCGAATTAAAGAAAGATGATTCAAAAGGAAGATTAGCTGGAGAGTTTTTCTATAACTTGGCTTTTTTTAAACTGGTCTCGAAACTCGATATGCATTTTACAAATAAAAATCAGAATTATTCCGTAGAACTTCACCGAGCAAAATGCAACGAGCTCAGTATCCTTACTGTACAACGTCAGTATTTCGTGATAAAATTAAGAAGTTTGTGGCGTACGAAATATCATCGAAACAGTGAATAGTAAATAATGTTATTTCACGTGTACTTCCAGATTGAAACAGATAGTATACTTACGAAAATATCAAACTTTCAACTGCTATTTTGCAACTTCCATCAACCGATCTAATAATTTACGCGTCTTCGATTTAAATAAAGTTCTTAAGATCAGACATGGCCAAACGCCGGGCCGCTGCCCGGTGTCGGTCCGTAAAGAAATTTTACCGAAGCGTGCTGAACCAAGGTCAAATTGGTCCAAATGTGACTGAATGACTGATGTAAGGAACACACTGTGGTTGCCATTGGCAACCATAATCCCTACAGGTCGGATCATCTTACTGCGGCAAAGCAAACCCAGATCTCTCACTGAATCAGTGCCATGATGACTTACGAGTTGTAATATATTTACATGAGTCAAACATACATTATTTTATTGAGGGCCGGTCCACAAAATAATGCCAGACTGAAACCTGTCCGCAGTGCGGAACAGGTTGCCGAGCCTTGCTTTAGGTGACATAAAAAGCAGTGATTCCTTTGTTTGACATAAAAACATTCGCCTTATCCTTCCCTTGCAGCTCTATAAAAACTACGTCTTTGTACTGTGTAGTTAAAACTGAGAATTGGTTTCAATGTGGAAAAAGAATGCAGTAAGAGATGTTTTTACGTGACCGCTTATTTATAAAAAGGTATTTGCAAAATTTTGCCAGTTGAAAACGCATTGCTACTTTCAATCCATTTATGCAATCTATTGATCTACGTCAAAAATTTTTCTCCTGTAACAACTGTTTAGACTTTACTGTAAAGTCATAGATAACGATTTTTGTAAAAATTTTGTTTGTGATTGTTTGCACTTTTCCGCTGCAGTTGACACTCCGGATCCACAGATAGGTATCACGTGTTCAACACTTGCCGGTCCGAAAAGTTTCAAAACGGCTGTGAAAAAAAATTCCCCAACTTGCGACATCAACGAAACTTTTCTGTTTTCTATACCGAATAACTACAACAAAACTGAAGCAATTCCCGTGCAAGTGAGTACAAACGTTTGCAAGGTTCTGCGATTGTGGTGCAAAAGACTTAAAAGTCATTTAAAACTATGATTCTTTGCTTCGTTGAACACTTACGACTTTTGATCATGCACCTTTAAGTTCCTAGGCATTGTCATACAATCGATATTTTGCAGCTTTTACACTATTGATGTCATAATATTACACTTTTCAATGCGACTGATAAATTTCTTGCACCGCATACTTACCGAATGTAGCGGTCTGTGCTCTTTTTCTTCCTAGCTGGCATCGTTTTGTTTTTTTAGAAGCGCATGAACTCTTTGGTCAAAACGAAGTCGCATTCTCCGGAACCAAAAACTTTATATGTATGACGGTTACGGCTTGAATGAAATGTTCATAGAGAAAACAAATTATTGTTTCGAGGTATATGAAAACAGTCACTAAAATTCGTGATGTTAAAGAATGCTTCATCTTCGTTAAATGAATTTCACCAATCTCTTCAATGGCAACAACTGGCAATTTAACTTGCCGAAACCTTATGATAATTTCATTTAACATTTGAAAGAATGCTTGAACTTGTATTGTTGCAATTTGAGGGCCTGAGCAGCAAACTCACAAAACTTCCTGCTGTACCAGCAAGCAACAATAGAGATCACATACCTTGCTCACCCTACTACTGCTTCTTTGTGTCACAAACATACGAGTGCCATTCTTAGCCGCACATCCCATTTGTGGTACATAGCGCATGCGACGCAGCGCCGACCAAGCAGCCTCAGTAGTACCTTACTGTAACGGTGGAGAGCAAAGAATCAAAAACGGCAAGGAAAGCAATATTTTGATCAAGTAAATAGTATCCACAAGGGAGACGGAGTGGATTCGATCAGCAAATGTTTTCTGATGGGAAATCGATTTCACGCAAACTAGACTAGCTCAGTGATTCTCAAAGTTTTTTCATATTCTCCCTGCAAACGCCGTCAATCCCTCCCCAACAAAAATCATAAAAAAAGATAATTGGATAAATTTCACACTACCTACTGTGAAGAAACAACAGATGGTTATGAACCAAACAGACTCTTTGTAACGACAGTCACTGCAGTTAAAGCAGCTTGTCCTCGCGTACTGTAAATGTTCCTATCCAAACCAACCTCGTTGTGCAGTTTTTTATGTGTTGAATAAAAAAAATAAAAACGTAAGGTGTTTCATCCACAGCTTTTCCTCCTTAATTCCTTACTGAAACAAATTTCCTCCCAGAAATTAAAAATTCTTCGCTTAGTGAGTCAAGTGGCCCCGTTTGAGAACAAATGGATTAGCTTCATTCTATTTAAAGAAGATTTCACGACTGACGATGCGTATAGCGTTACGTGAAATCGATTTCCTATTAAAAAAAGTTGCTGATCGATTCAACGTCGTCACCATTGTGGATATTACTTGGTTGAATACAGATATGTGCAAGTCTGAATTATTGCAAAGCGAGGAAAGCAGGACCTAGTCGGCTGATTCCTCGAAAGCTTGCAGCAAACATAGAGTTTTAAATTGTCAAAATATTTTGATTTATTAATGTTTTGTCGTATGAAAATAGATAAAAACTGCGATGAGCTGAACTTAAACAGGAGGGAACGTGTTCCAGAATTGCCTAGAATCCAAGTAAACCTCAACAGTTTGTAAAAATAAAGTGAAAACGCCAAAATCCTTTGTGTTCGTTTTCCTGTTGAGCTTTGTGGAGCGTATTTTGGTAAGTGCTACAAATATATTCAATTGAAACTTTATGCACATGTTCTGCTATTTGAACAACTTCATGGTTACCTTTATTCTGTGATTAGATTGATTTGTACGACAACGATCTTTTGTACAATGATCATTTGGGTAAGAAGGAGATTGACGTTGGAGATCTGAAACCAAATGAAATATGGAAAAGGACCATCGAATTTGGCAAGGTAGTACTATGGAAGCTCTTGCATGCGTAAATAGCTTTAAATTCAAACAAAGATGACATCTGATAAATTTTGGTTCAGGAGCATGTCACTGCAATAGCATTAAACGAAACGCGCCCTCTATCGTTATGTGTGTACAGCGCCATTGAAAGCTGCACACACATCCGCTTCGGTCGCTCTGCGTTTTTAACAAGTCCTGTGAGGTTGTGTGGTTTCTGCCTAGATATGATTTGGTGTTCCTCAGCATATTCTGTTTCGTTTTGCCAATGTTAAAAATACCAGACGAAGTATTGTGGATCACATAGCTTTGCTTTGAAAAAACTGTGGTGTTTTCCATGAGCTTGCTCCAATGTGTACTATGTCTCTACTCGTCTAAAAGACATGCTTTACAGCAATATCTAAGCACCGATGGAAAAATTTTGCAGAAAACGAAAATGCTTTTGTTTTTCCAGAAGCGTAATGTAAAATTCCCACTTTTTGTTAAGCCAAAATAAGTGGTAAGGTAGAGTGAACTTCAGCTGTAATTTCAGTATGCTAGATTCAAGCCATTCTGATGATGGAATGGCTGGCTTGAAGTGTGTTCCTGTTGGCGAATCACATGTGGATAAACGCAATCTGCCAAACGGCGTCCGAATTCCTAGAAGCCAGGAAGTCTGTTTCATATAGTGCGTTGACCAAAGAGGGGTTTTAAATGTAATTTGTCAGGGAACTCGACGCCTGCTAATCTTCCCAAGAGGATACAGGTCACAGGTTGACATTTTTCGTGTGCTTTTTCGTGATGATACCAAACAGTTTTCACTGCAAATTCTCATACAAATATTTGACTGGAAAGAGCTGCTTTCACCGTATATTGCAAAATTTATTGCTCAATTTTACATTGTAAACGTCAAACGTCTAAAAAATGGCGTGATGATTCCCACTAAAGAAACCCTGGTACAACTGGTTTGAAGTCAGAAAAAAAAATAAACAAAATGTCAGTGCAGCGCACATCCTCAGTCACGATACCCACACTTGACAGAACTCTTTTGTAAGTTACCACGTCTTTCAACACATGTGCAGTAAATGAAAGCTAAGCTAGGTTTTACTCTTCCAATGCTGGTGAAGCAACGAATATAGGCTTTCCCGACACATAACGCATGAAATGATAAACGAATTGAGATCTAACTGAGCATAAATTTAAAACTAAAGTAATTACTTGCGTTTCCGCGTTTCACAACCAAATCAGATGCTGTCTTCGAAATTAAAATTTCAAAATATTTTCAACAAAGCAACTAACTGCTTTTTCAATTCACGTTGCTTGAAAAGAAAAACGGAACTGTAAATTTTTCATGTTTGTAGCCTGATTATCTTTAAGTTTTTTTTTTGTTTTAACAAACTGCACAGATCGATTTTAATGTCTGAAAGTTGTATACGCTCAAATAAAATTCTATTGGTCTCTATGATGACGGTCAGGTGAAGGCTTGCATGTATTGATTATCATGGACGTAGTTGACTAATTTGCTTTACGTTGTACAGCAAGGAGAGGTGGACTTGGAGTTAACAAAATGTGCGAGGTAAGCAGATTTAAAAATTTGTGTGAGGACAAATTATAAGATTTTTAAGGAGCGTACGGCAACTTGTGACTTATATGGCATCAAACATTTTTGCCACAAAACACAGAACATCTTTGTCAAATATTTGTAAGAGCAACGTTTTGGACTCTGGGCAAGTCATAACGTTTCTCTACTTTCCCAAAAAACGCAAGAATTTCACTCTGTTAGCACACTTTAGCACACTTCACATTGTGTTAGCACACTTCACATTGTGTTGTGTTAGCACACGTCATTGTGTTAGCACACTTCACATAGTTAGCACACTTCACATTGCGTTGATGTTTGCAGTAGTAGATCTGCAGCTTGCAGTTTAAACACTCTTCGGCGCGTCAGCAGCAATCTTAGTTTCATTGTTTGTGTGCAGAACAAGACCCGATTTTCGTTATTCTTTGAGTCTTTGCGATGAGGAAAAGTCGTTTCGGCGAAAAAGAATTGGATTTGTGAAGGAGGCTTTGACGAAGCTCTTAGGTGAAGAAAAATCTCCCAAGTCTTTCGAAGAGGTAACTTTTTATAACAATAACAAGTGGTGCATATTCATTGGATATTAAATCAACGCAGCGCCTTGGCTAGTTTCCAAAGCAACACTGTTTCTTGACATTTACTTTTTAAATGATATGTTTTCTTAATATTTACTTTTTGAAATAAAAGTTAATGGCACACGTTGGAGATTACGCTTGGTTGGCGTGACACACGGTTTCAAGTGTCTCTTATCGGTGATCTTTGGCACTCCTAAAACAGAAAACCATCTTTCAAAACATTTAGACACATTTTCAAATCTGTTCGGAAGTTATGCTCCAATCCTTTCAGGAAAATTAAAGCGATGACCCAAAACGTGATCTCTCCTTTTTATGTGTAGTGATTGATTCGTGTCTGCTAATGAAGGAAATAAACTGCAAGGCCTCTTTAATACAAATATTGCCATATCAACGCCTCTTGGTGGCATGCGCCACTTTTCCGCAAAAATTGCTACGCAAGTGAAGCAACTCCTTGACCAATGTTTTTATTTGCGCAGTTTCTAACCTGAAATGAGTACGTTGGTGGTTGTGTAAAGTAATCAACTGCTCGGGTATGTACTGTAGACAACAATAACTCCGTGTTGCAACAGGTAGCAAAAAAGTGAAAGATGTTAACCCAGCAAAGAAGTTACCTGGCATCAGAACAAACCTCAACTTTCTGCACATGTGCTATATGCTGAGGTGTGAAAGGCTTCGGCTGAAGTGGAAAAAAGTGCAAAATGCAATCTTTTTTTTGAATTTTTGAACATAGGTTGTTCCTAACGCTAGACTAAAACACTGTCTTAATCAGCAAAAAAGAAGACTCATAAGGTGGTGGAGAGGTATTATAACGTTCTTTTGAACCCAGTCAACCTCATATCATTTGACTCATTCGAGATGCATCGGGGCCAAAACACCATTACTCCGACCGAAATCACTGTAGCTCTCCAGACATTGAAAGCAGGCAGGGCTGCGGGGTGTAATGAAATCCAGCCTGAAATGCATAGAGTCTTGAACAGAGAAGGAATCTCTTGCTAACTCGTGTGCGTCGAGTGGTCTACCCACATGGAAGGTCGCCGAAAGATTGACAAATGGGAGCAATCAGCTTAATAGCCAAGAAGGGATTCAGGAAGGTAATCCAATAACTGGGGCATTTCCTTCCCTTGCCTTCTTGGAAAACAGCATGGCACGTGCTAACAGAATCCGAGGTGCAGGAGGCCCAGTGATGACTATTCTTGTTTTGTCGACCTGGAAAACGCATTTGGCTGAGTCACTTCGGAAATGCTTTGGGAGATTTGTAGACGTACACTGATGACGAACACCGGTTACTGGCCATTAAGTCATTGCATCTCTGCTCAGATGCTTCATGGTGTTCGTGACAACAGCATTAAGTGCAACCCGTTTACCGTAGGTGTTGGCTTCCAACAAGGGTATGCATGGGCGCAATTTTGTTGTAAATTGTGGTGGGACAGCTTGGTGTGAAACCAATATATTACGAAACCTGAAGAGAAAAATGTGGGGGGACATGCTATATTATATTCCCACTCTCTGAAAAAGTGGGGGAATGCGGCCCCGTGTTCCCAGCATCTAGCTTTGGCTATTTTCGTATGTTTACTTTACATGCGTAAGAGCAGATGAAGAGTTAAACAAAAACCTTTAGGGAAAATTTTTCGCAAGTATAAAGTAAGATTTACCTGCTGTGATTCTGCAGTAACGATCTTAATATATGACTGTTAAATCTTAATGTAGTCGACGAGTTGCTATTGGTCATATGTTTGCAAATTTAAAGATTTGTTGACAAAACATTATTACTATTTTGAGACATTGCATCTACAAATATTACTGAACGCATTACTTTGTGTTCATTTAGACACCTATCATCGCACTAGTCGGTTCTGGCGGAGGTTATCGTGCAATCATTGGAATGTGCGGAGCCATGGAAGCTTTCAAAGACATTGGGATCCTTGACATTTTTACTTATGCGTGTGGATTGTCTGGATCATCTTGGTAAGCATAGAATTACGAACCTTTCACTGACGTTGTTCAAGTGTATATGATCTGAAAATGTAAAACTTCTGCTTTCATTAAAAAACATTCCTTTACCTTGCACCATCATCGGAAAGTTTAAATATTCATTCTATGTAATACCGATCACCAATCGAAATTGTTTGGCGTTCAACATCTTAAAGCGAGTCCCTGTGAGATCCATTGAAAACAGGCTATTCTTGAAGTTCATTTCAGCAGGGAGGAATTGGAAATTCATTTCCAACTGGGTTTATCTTTGGAAAATATCAAATTCAACTTTGTTTAATTTCGCATGTCGTGACAGATTGCCCACACGTTTATCGCACAACATACGCGAGTTTCAAAGAGAACACCGCCATTCAAAATTTTTTTGTTTCTTCTCAAGTTTACCGAACAAGCTTCAGGGGAGCAGCACTGTTATTTTGAAATGTCGGTGATGAACTTGTACATGTTACATATTTTGCTGGGTGTTTTTCAAAAGAAGAAATGACAAAAAAATAGTTCAGTCCACAATTGTGCTGACTTTGTCGTAGGTATCTTTCGACTGCGTACGCCTTGCGAGGAATGAAAGCTGAAGAGCAGCCCTCGTTTCATTTAGGGATAAGGGAGAGTCTGAAAGAAAACTTGTACATGGAGTTGGGACGTCCAGGACATCATGCAAAATTCAAGTATGAGTGTTCAAAATTATCGAAAGGCTTCAACGTATTCTAGCATTATGGTAAAATTTCAACGAGGTTGGATATAATTAAGATAAAACCATTTCTTCAACATATTATCCTTCTGATAATATTTTCTCACAAACAGATATTATTCTGTTGATTTTATTGTGAAAGTGCAGCAAATTATTAGGTAGGAGTCTGATGTAATTATAATAAACAAATCGGTATGCAACCAACAACCAAAATCAACAGCAACAGCGCGCATTCTAATCTTACTGTAGCATGAAACAAACAGAATGACATCCAAGAATAACTCGAAACACCTTTCCTGGTTCTGTTGATATAGTTCCAATCCACAAGGTTTAAATGTTGGTTTCTTTTCAAAAGCCGGTTTACTTTTTTGAAAACTAGAATTTTATTATAAAATGTCCTTTCCTGAAAATGTAGTACAGAATTATTGTTTTTAGCCGTATATTAACCATGGCGTATTTGCTACTTTTCCTTTATTAAAAACTTTGGTAGGCATGGTCGGATTGCCAGAGGTTTTCCAAAAAATTTGTAACGTTTTCGTATTGAAAGGCCACGCTATAGATTAAGGTAGATGAGGTAGGTCATATTTTCCAAGTAAGACAAAATCAACATTTTCTCTCTGTTCGTGCAACCAATCTTCAAGTTTCCACAACTTTCCACTGCTTTTCAAGACTTTGGAATCACCCGATATTGTGATTAGAAACATTAAACTTGCAATTATTTATTTTCAGATTGATTGGGACTTCGACAGTTCTAGACATTCGTACGATCGCGTTCATTTCTTTCAATTGAGAACCAATTGTAGCAAACTTTGTGTGTTTCACAACATGCTTATAAATCCTTTAAAATGTTGTTAATTTTGTACTCCCGCTGAATTGTCCTAACACTAATCTGGAATTTAAGCCCTTTAGCGCTAAGCCAATAAAAAAGTACCCTGATTGTAGAGCAGAAGCATAGAGTTCATTCATAGAGTCTTCACAATCACGTGATAAATTCAATCGTGCGTAACATAAATGGCTTTTAGTTCATTTTGCAAGTTAGAGTGTTAGTTACGCCACTGAAAAAATTATTTAGGGTTATGCGCTTACAGAAAAGTAACAACCTAGGGTCAAGTCGTTTGCCAGTCTTCGTCTGCAGAAATCAGTCATTATTAAAGTTGAAAGTGCGAAACAACTGTCAGAAAAGTGAAAAACATATAAATTTTTGGCATCATAATGTATGTTGTCAGTGATGGACCAGGTTTATGGAACCACTGCTGGAAAAGGCTATACGTACCCTTGCTTTTCGCTGGTCTTTCCCTGAGACTGAATGATGTTTGCTCCCCATCCATCAAAACCTGGCCAAGCGCCACCGTATCATTTTGAAAGAAGGAAATAGTATATTTTCAGGTCCTACAAGCGTGAGAAAAGACGCCACGATCAACCCTGCTCATTCGTTGACTTTTTTGGTTTCTGTTTGGGGAAAAACCTTCTGGGAGATCAGGTAATCTTGATATTATATATTTTTTTGTTAAATGCACAAAATAACGATGCGCATTTACCGGCCTTGTGCTCCTGTTGCTAGCGAGTACTACAAACAAACCTGTCGGATGGAGCTTGATAAACAAAATAATTAAATGGCACTACAACGCTTGTCATAGATGGAAAAACATGAAACTGGTTCATAAACATTTTTCACGTGTAGTAGGTAGCAAAATTTAACTAATAAAATCTAAGATAGTTTGAATTTGAACGTTGCTAGCAACATCGTTCATATTCTATTTTCATATCAAAATTTATATTTTCATATCAACATATCAATGTGAATAGAAATGAAATCTTATTCTACGTGAATAAGATTTCAGGGCTGAAGATGCGCAGTGTTGTGTGAAATCGATTTCCTATTAAAAACATGTTGCTGATTGATTCAACTTCGTCGTCTTTGTACGTGGAAACTAGTTACTTACAAGCGTTGTCATTGTCATTATCATTATTGTTGCTTCTTTCGATTGCTATTGTGTATATGATCAAAGTTAATTTTTTTAACATTTGCTGCATTTTCTAATAGAATCTTGCCATGACGATGTCGGACATGCGACCATACGTGGAAACTGGAAACGTTCCTCTTCCTTTGCTCGTCTCCCTTCATGTTCAAAATACTGTCAAAGCTTCAAAGTATCATGGTATGTTCTGACTTAGTAGAATGTACCCTCTCTTGAACAATAGAACAGATACGAGCAATAAACATTATGGAGAATGTAATAGGAAACAAAAACAAAAAGATTCTTAAAGTTAATGGAATTTTATTTTACCCTTAAGCTTGTATCCCAAACAAAAATGTTTTCTTCCCTGTCTATTACTCAGTATCACAAGTTTGTTTACACGAGCACACAAAGGCCCGTAGTCAGGTTTTAAGGTTTAGGAGGGCCTAACACATTTTCAAGGGGAAATATTTTTGTTGCTATTACATGTTTAAAACAAATTTTTCTGGGCACAAAAAATTGGAATGCCACCCGTGGCTACGGGCTTGCCCACACGCACTACGTGACTCTCAGCAGCCGCACAGCTTGATTGGCTTTACTCAGTTGAGGTGAATCCCTTGGTTAGCGTTGTGTTGTTGGTGGCTTGGAGCTAATCAAAGCTGTGACGTTCCCAAGTCGTCGTAAAATACTTCAACGAAGATTATTTTGATCCTGTTACCAGTTCGCTGATAGAAACAAGAAAAAATCAAACAAATTTTATAGGTTTTGCAGCAAAGCTACTATATAGCAATGCTGCTGTTGATAAATCCTCAAATTCTATTTTGCATTTGTTGACCAGCAGTTTGCTGTCCCTAGTACTTTTCAGGAAACTTACAGTAAATGCAGTTGTGGAACTGATCCACGAATCGTTGCGAAGTACTGTACATTACCCATGTTATAACCTCTCCCTCATAAAAATGAAAGTAGTAATTACAGGTTTAATCATTCATCGTTGTGATGGAGACACAACCAACGTCATACTTAACCACGCTTTTAGTGTTGGAGAGTACAGTTACTCTCAAAGAACGTCATACATGCGTTGAGCAGTACGTTTTGATTCAGCTTACCTGGAGTTTTCACCGTTCGAGATGAATATGCCAACTCATGGCATAGGAGTTCGACCGCAGTTTGTCGGATCCGAGTGGGGAGCAGGTTTTCTTTCTCGAATATGCCCAGAACCTCCCCTGCACTTCATTCAAGGCATGTGCGGATGTGCGTTTTCAATTTTGTTGAAACCGTTCATAGAAGAAGGCGGAGAGACGTGTGAAGATGTTGCGGAGTACATTGGTAAGTAGGGGAGTGGCTCACACAACCTGTCTGATATCTTGTAGCCATGACTATCTGGCTGATGCTTTCAACAAGAACCTTTTTCTCTTAGATTAGAGCATCCACCGTTTCACTGAGGGCTCCTCAGGTGTCTTGCCCATAGCACAACGTATTCGAAGCTCTTCCTTTACATACATAGATTTATTCAACGAAACCTATCGCTGAAACGACAAAGATGTTATCTTCCACGTTAAGACCCACAACTTGTACAGTCAGCACAAAAACGACAACCTGTTATAAAGTTGCTGCTGTGCAGCCTAATGAAGCAAGAGACAGTTGACAAGTGGTAGGCAATGCATAAGCTACGTTACGCTACATTGTAGTGTCAATGTTTTGGCTGCCCAGCTTGGTGAAATTAAAGGCAAGAGACTCAATATGTTTGCTGTTGCTGACCCACAATTTGACTTTAACCGTTGTTGTTTCACAACAGTCTAAGCAGGTTTTGCAGCCTTCAGTATCGAAACATAATTTCCATGTTTTATGTAAGGAGACACTTAATCAATTTTGTGATTTCAACGCAATTCGATGACTGTGTTGTTATAGAAAATTTGCGAGTTTCCGTCAAACAGAAGCAAACGACTAAAAATCAACCAAAAGATACAACTGAGGTGAGCTTCTGAATTTTTCTTTCTGTTTCCTGAAAAGTCTATAAAGCATTGCAGGGTTTGGTTTACCTAAGTGAAAGACTAATTTCACTGAGAGGTTCAAAATCTGAAAACTTAACTAGGTCATGAACATGAAATATTTTTGTCTTTTGCTAGGAACCATTTTTTGCAAATTAAATACATTATTGCTCTTAAAAATAGCGTTGAGAAATTGTGTGCTAAAGGCCTAAAAAGTTTAAATTTGTTTCCAAGTTTGATGTCAAAGAACTTAATTATTATAACAAACTTTATCCTGTGTTAATCTTGTTCAATCACAATATTACACACCCAATACACTTTGCAAAAATAGACACGAATCAACTGCCCCCCAATGATACATACCAAAAGAGTTTTACCGATTCAATTCAGTCCCAACTTTCCACAATCTATGACAAAAAATTGTTTATGTTTCAAACGTTGTCTAGCTTGTTTCTGACGACTCTGAAGACGAGTTTGAAGAGAAAGACGATACCAAGCGTCTGGAAGCACAAGCAGAGCACCTCACCCAAGATGTTCTACCAGATCAGATAAAAGTAAACAAACCAACGTCTTCCATCTGTAAGTACATTTAACCTCAAAAAAAGCAAACATAGCCAATCGATTGACATACGTTGAATGGGCTACCGCAGATCGGACATGTGCTCCAGTGTTCTTCTCTTTCCAGATCAAATATCCAGTGTGATGAAATACGTCCAAGTTACAACATTTACGTCTTTTATGGTTTTCATTAGATTTGCGACTACCAAAACCAAGGAAATTTGCTATCATTTTCCAGTGAAAGTTCTATTGAAACGTCTCGCTCAATTAGGGAACACTCTATTTTCAATAACACCCACAGTGACTAATTCGCGACTGTTTGTTTGAACTGATACAACCTTTACTCCACACAATTTGCATGAAGAAACTGATTGCAAGTTTGTTTATTGTGCTGCGTAGTAGAACATTGAAGCCAAACAGACCTTACTGTTCTGCCTTATTTTTTCAATTTTGTAAGTTTAAAAGGCTGCGCTGCAACATCTTTGACAACCATGCGGCCGCAGTGATTGTATGACATCTCAAGTAACTTGTAAATAAAAACGGCGTTCCGTCAATAAGTTGTGTTGCCGCCGTAAGACAGAACTCTTTCAAAATTGATTCATTTTGATCCTTGAACCAATAGCAGTTTTCCTTCTGTCTGCACCCTTCATTGAGCAAGTTATCCACGTTTAAACATGTTTGATGAGTTGAAGGTTATTGCCAAAACAAGATACCCTTTAGCGTTAATGTTCCTTTGCTCTCCTGGTAACGAACTATATAAATGGCTTAAATCGCAGCACGCTTGAAGTGCTTTATATTTGTGAAGCGTTTGTAGACTGAAAATACTAGAGAAAAAGCACGTTGAAGACTAGTCATTAAGTTCGCTTCACCGGTACTGTAGCCTAAACTCAACTGACCCAATCATTTTTGTCTTACTTGTCAGGGATGTTTCTCATTTTCGTTTGGCACACCGCCTGGTTCAAAGGAAAACATTTTCTAAATCTACTTTATTCCTTCAATGACCGACGGAAATTCTCATCAACACTCACACCAAACACCTCGAAAAGCAAAAGTATTGAAATTGACGGACTACGTGGCGAACCTTCCAGAGTGCATAAAGCGACTAAAGGGAGTGCTCCGAGTAACACCGAACATTCAGCAATTTGCCGTTTTCTCAAGGAAAAGCTTTTGTAAGTGACCTCACAATGGATGCAATTCAATTCACAGCAGGAGCGGATCCAGCCAGTGAGGTTGGGGGGGGGCGATTGCAGTAATATTTGGTAGTCAAGTCTCATTACGGGCTCACTACTGTAAGAGAGATGAAGTTTGCTTGACAGCACTGCTGTGACAAAACAATGGACCGCAGAATGGCTTAATATCGCAAATGCTGTTTTCCGAATTTTGCAAAATCATGGTGAATAAAGTTATTTTCGTAGGTTTTATTGGGACTATCGCCCCAATCGACCCCCTCTCCTGGATCCGCACCTGCTTCACAGAGCAAGGCTTTGTTTGAAAACTCCGTTAATAACTAATTGTTCATGCGGCGTTTCATTAGAGTGCTTTTTAATTAAAGTGCTTTTGAATTAGAGTGCCTGTTCAAAATTAGTTCATATTTCAAAAACTTTCAAGTTTGAAATCATTTTGTTGGAGAAATAAGCACGTTTGCCAAGTGGAAAACTTTTAAAAAGAGAAAGACGGTGAGATCCAGAACAACGGTAATTAGTTACATCATGATTCACATTTGCTTCAGCACAGTAAAACAACTGTATCTGATGTGTGAAAATACGAGCAAACCCCCAGGGTGGTTTTGCTTAATGAAAAGAATCATAAACTTTTCCTTTGGTTTTAGCCTGTGGCACATTATCTTTTAAGCTTTGAATGCAACACTTTTTTAGATGAATCGGAATTACCTGTGGCATTCATTGCAAAAGCTGAAACTACTTGATTTTCTTAAGATAAAAACCTCTTATATTTTCTTACTGTGTTCTAAAAGAGACTAATGGTAAGTTCTGGTAGGAGTAAGTTTTGTTTTATACTACGAAAACTTGTTGTAAGCTAGAAGTCAAATTGAAGTTGGATAAAAGTCTACAACCAGGTTAAATTTAAGATAAGGGGAACGAAAATTAAGACAAATGTTCTTCTAACATTTATGCATTTTTCCTGAAGTATTCTGGCAAAAATAGGATAAATGCTGTAGTATGGCACTCAGGTTAAGGTCCAATACTGGAAAGAAAATTAAGATAACATTTTGCAGATACTTCGTTGTAGGGCGTATGTTTCTAGAATGCAACGAAATCGATAACTTTTTTTATCCTCCACACCTAGTTTCAGAAGAAAACAACTGATATTCAAACAATGAAATGTCTGAAATGTCAGTTGTTTAATTTTACTTTTTTTGACGCAATGCAGAAGCCAACCGCTGGCTTTCACGCTTTCACACACCAGCCGAAAGAAACATTTTTAGCGCAAAACGTTGCCTTCATAGAATGCAGTCATGAAGGCTCATGAATTAAACCAGCATATTTCAAAGTTGTTCGTCATTGTTATAAGTCTATGCTGTATTTTTACTGATAATTTTTTGTTTCTTTAGATCTAGACAAAATTTTTTTTTTTTGGCAGTAAAATGATTACCTGTCAAAAGTCTGCCCCATCAGAGCCAGTGATCTGGTTAAATTATTGCTCGAATGGAAAAATATTTTTAAGCTTTTTCAATAAGGTACAAAAATATCCTCTAAAATACCTAAAAAAGCATTCAATTATGTGCTCTTCCTTGGTTCAACAAACAGAAACTCTAGCATTTGCAAAGATCGAGATGCTGTAGTTGGAAGGACGGCCAAAATATTCAACGTGGTTCATGGAATGAGAGACGTTCCCACGTTCATGATGAATCCATTGCATAAGAAAGGTTTCATTAAAGACTGTTCAACAGGTCGGTTTTTGTCCCAAATGAGCAGTAAAACAAAGTGTTTTAAATCTTCGGAATTATTTACGTTGATGCACGTGCAATTTTTGCAAATCTTCGCTTGATGCAAAAACACTCAAGATTTTAAAAATTTTCGTAAAAGTCAAGCTCCTAAACCAGTGGTTCCCAAAATATGAGTCGTGGGCCAAAAATGGGTCGCAAAGGATCAAAAATGGATCTCGCCGGGGCGATGTAAACCTGGGTTGTATACGTTCACCGTTACGATTGCTTGTCTTTATCTGCCTGTAGTATAAGTACTTGAGAAAGGCAGCAGATTCCTGACAGTGAAAAAGAATTTAGCAACTTACTGCTAAAAACAGCCATACAATGATTATTTTTATCGTATGTTGTTTGAGGCATAGATCGCGAGGCGCTCAGCAACAGGGCCGGCCCTAGCAGGTGCGGGACCCAATGCAAGACTTAGGCGCGGGGCCCCTCTTACCATTGCTTTATGACGTCATCGTGCTCAGTTAACCGTGCTACGACATTTTTGAGAAAATGGCCTATATCAGGGGTGGCCAACTTGTCTTTGACTGGGATCGACTAGAAAATTTTTTGATAACTCGCGATCGACCAGGCGGTTATAAAGTCACAAATACAAAA